>ENA-ORCR01000206-ORCR01000206.1-marine-metagenome-genome-assembly--contig:-NODE-206-length-57678-cov-9.553289_pt1 | contig 57678 bp, 61 predicted proteins | sample MGYA00237782_ERZ508514 | MGnify/ENA primary metagenome ERZ508514 (study PRJEB26185, sample SAMN06268960) | marine metagenome | isolation source: Eden Landing Ponds, San Francisco, CA, USA | place...
GTGAGCTGCACTGTCGAAGAGCGCAAGCGGGTTCGGCGGGCAGCGCGGGCGATTCGTGAGGAAGTGGCTACTGAGTCCGTTGATGTGCTTGCGCCAAGCGCGAGTCAGTACGGTGAATGGACACTTGATGCCGTGCTTCGGGATGCTGAGGGTGTGCCGCCAGAGGTGTTACGTGAGATGGCGCTCGCTGGGTTGACGTTGCAGCCGACGCCGTCGCAGGCCGAGTACCAGCACGTCGTTGCGACGGTATAGACAAGAGCTAACCAACAATGGCAGAGTAATACCCACAAATGTTGGTTAGCCGAGAACTGATTGGCTTCTGATCGACGTTTGTTTTCCACTATTTCACCAGAAATACCCAGTCAGTAGGTGTGCGGATTGATTGGAATACCAAACAGACAAAAGACGGAACTCAACTCATTCTTGGATACTGAATTCAATCTCAGTCTCGTTTATCGAGACGATGATGTTCGATCCCATCCGGAGATCGTATTCTTCGATATTAAATGGATACTCCTGTTCACGTCCATCACCGAGGGAAATTGTGAGCGTATAGTCGCCAGTCTCGGTGATGCCTGGATACACATTTTTCCTGTTACTGGGGTTGACCGCTGTTTCGCCTTCAAACACGGTTGAATCGCCTCTTACGACTGATACCGCCACTGTGGCTTGTTCCGGACTCTCATTATCGAGCACGACGAAGATGTCTTCTGCAACATCCGGGTCAGTCTCTGCGGAACAGCCAGCAAATGGAATCAGTAAGACCGAGAGCGACAACAGTGATCGTCGCTTCATCAACTGACGAGTGACCCGTCATCAGTAAATGTCTTGTCTGTACTGACCGTCCTGGCCGTGAACTACCCACCCAAGGCCGCCTGCTGTTTCTCAGGGGCGGTGTAGGATGGCAGAGTTCTAACCAACAATAGCAGAGTGCTACCCACGACTGTTGGTTAGCCGATAATCGATTGGTTTCTGACCGACGTTTGTTGCTCACCATCTCACCAGAGATACCTACTCAGTGAGTATACGTACTGGACAGGCGGCGTGTAGTCGCCGACAGAAAACTTATCACCGGAACCGAATTTTACCGAGCTACTGTGCCCTCCCGGCGAACGGTACTCCAGACAGGACTCGTCACGTGCAGCACGTATCTTGCGGGATGTGCCGCCCCAACCACGGACAACAATACCAGGACTCCCGCTTCATATACCGATTCCGGAACCTTTGGCGAAACTCCAGATGGCCCGAAGTCGTACCCTAACCGCCCCGACAGCCTGAATCCTGAAACCATCTCTTCGTACGTTCGAGAGTTCGAATATGCAAGAGTGTACAACTCGCTCCACGAATCCAATGCAGAAACCGTTTCAGTCGGATGTACGGGTGTGTACGATACTGCCGCTCATGACGGTCACTACGCCCTTGCAGCGTGTGGTGGGTACGCTAATTACGCCGATGGGGCCCACGCCGACCACGGGCAACGCCCGGCGGTCTACTTCGTCGGCGACGGGCTGACCGTTCGAGTTGAACGCCTCGACAATCGACACCGGAATTACAAAGACGTGTTTTCGGCTGAGGAACCAGATGAGAATGTCGAACAACCCGGTGAGGGCTCATCGGCAGGCTATCGAGTGTATAATCTGGATACAAACGCCCATGAACTATCGGTGACAGTGGATTTTCTCGGCGGACTCACTCCTGCTGAGGCATTTTCCACTGAATACACTCTCGCCCCTACTTCGGGTATCTTGCAGGATAGCGTTACATACCGACGGGGTGAGTATCGCATTACTGCTGAGCTTGCGAACGGATCCAGTACAGCAACGCGATGGACAGTCACGAAGGACGAAAACTATGGTTGGGGCGAGACATCGATTATCGTCGACCCTGCAGGTGGACTCACGATTCGCAAGCCGCCGTTTGGCAAGGTACGTTGATCGGACTGGTGGCTGATCGTTCCTGTTTTCTAATTCTTCGATGTGTGGTGCCCATTCGCTCTGTACTGACCGTACCGCACGCGAACTACTCACCCAAGGTCGGCCGCTCCTCCTGAGCGTCGACGTCAACGGTGCAGCGCATTACTGGGACAACTGCGAGTTCACCGTGGCTGTTGTAGCGGCTGACGGTGGCGCTGAGAAGGTTGTGCTGGCCGAAACGCCCTTCGAGACGCCTTCTGGGTGGTGTGAATACACGCGTGGGAGCGTGGGTGGGATGTTGGGCCGCATATTGGTGGGTCACTGGTCGGCGATCTCGTTTGGGGTGTCGAGGCATGAGCTGTACTGTGGAGGAACGGAAGCGAGTGCGGCGGGCCGCGAGGGCGATTCATGACGAGGTGGCTACTGAGTCCGTCGACGTAATCGCACCGAGCGCGAGTCAGTACGGCGAATGGACGCTTGATGCCGTGCTTCGGGATACTGATGGGATTCCGCCCGAAGTGCTCAGGGAGCTGGCCCTCACCGAGTTGACGTTGCAGCCGACGCCGTCGCAGGCGGAGTATCAGCATGTCGCGGCGACGGTGTGAATGCAATAGCCAGAATTATTCATTCTGTCCGGTTAAGAAACTCTCACTCATTTCTTGCGTCTTCAGAGTATGGCCGAAGTTGTTCATCTGAGCATTCTCTGGCCCGTCTTGTTAAGTGCTAATTTTCAGGAACACTCCAGTTGCTCTGATCCGTGTCGTTCCATCCATGTCTCTAGTCCTCGAAAAACTGGTGTCAGGTCAGTCACCATCTCTGTTTCTTCGTATTCCACTCGTGGTGGAATTTCGTCGTACTGTGTACGCTCAAGGAACCCAACTTCGACAAGTTCATCCAATCGCCGAGAGAGCGTATTCGGCGAAAGCCCAAGTGAATCCTGGAGTTCACCGAAACGGATGGACTGCTTGTTTGTAGTGGTGATCTCATTGAGGATTGCTAAGGTATGTGCCTTCCCAAGAAGCGAAAAGAGCGTACTCTCATCAACTCCTTCACCCCGTTTTGATTCTGGACTACCTTCACCCTTGGTCATTAACGACACTACGAAATTGGTAGTAATGGATGTTCCGAAGAGCAAGCCCCTCACCAGAGACTACGAGAACAGAGTTGGCCACGTACTTCCGGATTCAATTGTGGACGAGTTTGATTGGGGGTTGATAGCTTTACTTCCACTCTCGGTAGTAGCAACCAAGCTCCTAACTTGGTCGCTTTTCACGACCCTCCTCATAGGCTGGGCCGGGAGACCATTGATGAAAATCGGAATCATCGGTGCAGGAAATGTCGGGAGTACAGCCGCTCAAAATTTCGTTGAAGCTGGTCATGAGGTTATGCTTAGCAATTCTCGTGGGCCAGAAACACTCACCGATCTCGTTGACGATCTGGGACCCAACGCTCATGCGGGGACCGTCTCTGAGGCAGCCGATTTTGGCGAAGTCGCCATGGAGGCAATTCCGTTCAATGCATACGAATCCCTGCCCGCAGACACCCTCAGTGATAAGATCGTTATCAGCGCCTCAAATTATTATCCAGGACGTGATGGACTAACTGATGTAGGGGAGACACACACGGACCTCATCGCGGATCATCTCGAAGAGGCAAGGGTGGTCAAGGCATTCAATTCGATCTATTGGGAAAACCTCCGTGACGGACAGCAGTTTGAGGCTGATCCGGATGATCGTCTTGCGATCTTTATTGCCGGGGATGATGATGAGGCGAAAAATGTCGTTTCGGGTCTTATCGAAGATATTGGATTTACTCCCGTGGATGCAGGCCCACTCACTGAGGGAGGGCGTCACATAGAACCGGGTTCACCGATCTATACTGCGTCACTGACCGCGAGTGAGGCACGGACCCGGTTAGCGGCACTCAAGGCCACAGTGGCTGCATACGAAACCGGCTATTACAGCTCTTCACAGAAAGTTACACTCCAAGAACTGGCCAATGAATTAGACATGAGTGAAGAATCTCTCTCAGAACATCTTTCTCAGGGGACAGAACAACTCATCAGTCAATATCTGAATTCATTCCCTTTTAATTAAGCCGCACAAACTCTACCGTTGAACTCTTTGTAGTCATGTGATTCGGTGGAGCTTTTTTCACCCGTTCCGCGGCTTCAGTATACGAGTGGTTGACCAACGATATAGGCAGCTAAGCCCCGTAGTTGGTCTGAGATTCGAGTGAGCTCGGACACATCAAGCGGGTTGTCCAGGTGCTAAACCAATAAGCTGGATGTCCGTCGCCGACGCAAAAGAGTTCGTGTACGAGCCCGTCTCACGGAAGCCAGCGAATCCACCGGCCTCGTCAACGGCGACCGGCACAAACGTCCGGATAAGGGCGGTGGCCCATTCATCAAGATAGTAGCCCGCAAAGAGGTCAGAATTCCGGTAGGGGGACCCGAGTGTGGCCTGCCTCATAGGTGAATACTCTAGACGGTAGCAGGTACGCTAAAGAACCTATGGGAAACCAGCAGGCCGCCCTCCGGCAATAACTGACAATCAAGCGATGGAAACGATGCTGGAAAGTCGATGGTGTCGGACAGGTGTCAATGGCTAACCAACAGTGGTCCAGTACCCCACGAAGCGTTGGTTAGCTCTACTCATGTCGAAATCTTTGCCGCCGCTGCGAGTCTTGAGAGGATTCTGCTCAGAGACAGTCTACGCTGTGGATGTCCGCTCATCCCAGCTCGAAGAAGTTCTCTCGCATGGGCCAAGATTTATTATAAACCAATTTTGGATAGAATCCAGTCCTGCTGAAAGGTGTCTTGGCTACAGCAAAACTGGCTGTATAGACCGTTTACCCGCTAATTGCAGAATAGCAATTGTATCAAGCCGACTACCTCATATTGAGTGTGTTATAGTCAAACCCGCAGACGGCGGCGCTTGACCGTCTATGGGGCATACTTTTAGTACAAATCACACGTACATCTGAGATACGTTCACGCGAAAGACGGGCTGACGCCCGCTAGCGACACTCTCCTACCCGAACAACCCTTGGAGAGCCATCGCTATCGCTCGTGAGCGTCGCCCAGTGTGCCCGTGCTCACCCAGACACTGGCGCACCAGTCAGCCACCAGGGTATCCCGCCAACGGACACAGGACCCTACGACCTGCAGTTCTGTGTCGCTGTCGGTGCGGGAGACAGGGACCATCAGCCACAGCTATGCACAACGACACATCCAGATCGCTCGCATCGCCCGCTCAATCCGTCGTCGACGCCACGGAGAGAACATGAACAGCGACCAGTACGAACTCCTCGCGAAGACCACGCTCGTCGTCGCGAAGCTGCTCGGCGCTGTCGTCGTTCTGACCCGACTGTACGACCTGCCGAAGGCCGACCTCCTCGGCGTGCTGGTCGTCGCGACGATCGGCTTCTCGACGGTCTCGACGATGGCGTGGATGTCACGGTGATCGTTTCGTTCGAAGTGCGAGATTCTGTTGATGACTCGCTGGCAGGCGTTAACGAACTCCAGCAGGCCGGTGTGTCGGTGTTCGTTTCGATGTCACCCACATATCCTACCATGGACGAGGACGACTTTCACGAGCTACTCAGCTACTTCAGAGCACTCGGTGAGGTCGTCGTCTTCCACGAACCAATCAATCCCCGTGGCGCGAACTTCCAGCAGTGTCTCGATGCCGCCCAGCAAGCCGGCTACGACGACGTTGTTGAGGAACTCCAGCAGATGCAGGACAGCCACCAGTACTGGGTCGAGTACGCCCTCGACCAACTGAACACGGTCCAGCAGGTAGCCACCCGTTTCGACGGCCTGCAGGTCCATTCCTGGCCTGACGACGAACTCGTGCGGTCGACCAGCGGCCAACTCCGCTCGAAACTCAAAGCGATGCAGGAGGCTGTCTCACCTGAGTCGTTCTCTGACCGTGCGCCAGACACATCGCCAGAGCAATCCGAATTAGCTCGGGATGGCGAGTCCGTGGATCATCTTATCTAACGATCAGCATATCGTCTTGAGACGGTCCGTCTTCTCTCGATTAAAAGCCGAATTGGACGGTTATTCAGCGGGGCTAACCAACAACTGGAACGATAATGGTCGCTGTTGGTTAGCCCTGCCCCGCCGAACCACTCATGTTCCGACTGCATCAGCAACGCTCTCGGTTTCCTCGTCGACGACCTCGTTCGAGCTGTGGAAGCATGAACAGGCAGTCCGTCGTCGAGGCGAAGGGTTTCGTCTACCAACCCGTCCGTGGTCCCAAGCGAAAGATCAAGTTCGAACCGTCGACAAGCCGACCTCTGATATGGCCAGCACCTGTAATACCTTTCCAAACTACTCGATGCCGTATCTGTAGTGGCTACGCTCGCGGTGCGAAGCGTCACTCTCCAAGCGGTACAAAAAGCGAAACGGGTACTAAAACCGCTTTTTGTTTGCGAATGGCTCAGGACTCCCAGGTCAGCCCAGCAGGAGTTTGAGCCACTTGTTGTTCTGTACGAACGACAGATCTTCAATATAGCTGTCCAGGCCCAGGATGCGGCCCGAGCCGAACGCACCCAATCCGAACAGCAATACAGCATACACCATGTGGTCGTCAACGACCCAGCCGTGGGCAACTGGGAGGCCGGCCATCAGCCCGCCCTGTAACGCGGCGAGCCAGTAGAACAGCATCATCACTGCGCCCCAGAACGCGCTGAACCGGACGAACGCGCCCAGCAAGAGGGCAAGACCCGTCAAGGTCAGTCCGAGCATATTCAACCAGTCGATGATCGGCATCCCCGCCATCGAGGCGAAAAAGCCCGCAAACGGGTTCCCAGCCGGCACCGCGTTCTGCAAGAAGCCTGCCGCAGTCCAGTTGTTCGCGGGGTCGCCGTCGAGATACGTGATGAGTTTCGTGATTCCGCCCTGGAACAGCGTCCAGCCCATCACGATGCGCATGAAGAACAGGGAGTAGCCGACCCACGTCTCCGAGTAATCGAACGTGACGCTGCGCCCGAGCATCTCTGACTGTAGAGTCTGTTTGGTACTCATACCCAAATATTTGAGAATTGATGATATATTTGTTTGGGGGATTCTTTGGATCTAAGAATTTGTCGAAAAATCTAATGGCGGTGCCAAGAACCTTTTCTCGTCCCGGTTTTGGTCGATACCCCCATTGCGCTGACCAGCCCGAAAACCACTCTACAGTGCTAACCAACAAATTACACTAAGGTACCCCCCTTGTGTGGGTTAGCCACGAACCACCGAACCGCTCACTCCCCAACGATCTCGATTTCCTCATCAGTCAACCATACGCTGAAACGGCGGCGACACCCAATCTGAGACGGCAAAAGAAGCGTTCAGCGCCGGAATGTCATTCCGCTACTAGCTCGATCAGGCCCTCCTGCTGGAACCACTACGCGTTTATCGACCAGGAGCATTGTCCGCGGCCCCGTTCGCGGCCGACGTCGCGTTCTCTGCGGCCTCGGCCTCACTACCACCAGGAGTCATGCCGCTGATTGACTCACCGAGGCCACCAGACTCACCGCCGGCCGCGGAGCTGACCTCAGCCAGGATGTTCCCGACGAAGTCCGGGACCTGTGTGGGAAGGTCTGTCGGCGGGCCTGCCTGCATCGCCATCTGCGCCGTCTCGTTTGCGAACTGGACCATCGTTAGCGGGTCTGCTTCGAACATTGCAACTCGACGTATCGGGTGGGCGATGATAAGGGGGACAAGCCATGAGCCCGATTTGGGGTCGATTTTCGCCGAATAAACGCGAGTAAATCACGGATAAATCGCTTTGTCGCAGCTTGTTGCGTCGGAATTGGCATGTGGGTGGCTATCGGGACTAAATCGTGCGGGCCGCGGCCGTAGCGACCTCGCACACGTTCACTCGGGGCCTACCATTGGATTGTTAGGTGATGGAGCGGGCAGCACCGCTACGAGCGCATTGAGATCGTCTGGACCGGCTGTCAGTAGCGCGTGACCGGACGGGAAGTTGGGATGACGATACGGCGGATCTGAGCACCAGCGTGAATTTCTCACTTGGTCCGCTCAGAACCAAGTAATCAGTGTGTATGCACACTAAGCAGGGAATTCCAGGAACTATCTGAACGACACAGAGCCGTCGTGGTGAACGCACACCCTCTGTGATGATTCAGTCGTCAGCCAGAGAAGCCGGAGACACACCACCACCTGGCGTTGCTGGATCCTGGGTGAGCGTTTTGTAGAGCATGATCAGCATGGAGGCAATCAACGCGAGGCCCCAGAGAAATGCGGTTGGCATCAGGAAGGTCAGCCCCGCACCCTCACCGATCCAGACGACACCGGGAATCCCCCACTGTCCGGCGATGAACAGAACTGTCACAGCGGTGCGGAGTTGCCCTGTGACGCCAATAGCGGGCACAGCAAACCCCATGACAATTGCGAGAATTGAAATCACTCCAAGGTGGGCGTGCCCGCCGATCATCCAACTTGGAACACCGGTGCCACCTGAGAGCAGAATGAACTGATACAGTCCAACCACCATCATCGTTGCAAGTCCGAGGAAGCCGCTTGCTTTGAGCGCTTTTGTCATATCCGACTGAAGCGATATTTCCCTGCCTGTTAAAAGTTGGTGAATAAACATTCGTATACGACATGTACTCGTAAGCTAATGCAACAGGCCATCTCGCCAGTGCGATCCTCAAAAGAGATGTGTTGGGATCCGCTGAGCAGCCAGTGGTAGCAGAAGCGACCGAGCAGATTCAACGATTCAGTTAGTCAAGCGCTGATGAAGACGCCTCTACCCGTGGTAATTTAATACAAATAACAGTCCCTTGGCCTTCCGCGTCCTCGACGTTGATCATCCCGCCGGACAAAAAGACGATTAAATAGACAAGCCACAATCCTAACCCTTTCCCGTGTTTCAACGGCTCTACTTCTTGCGTTCCGAGGAGAATTGCGATCTCCTCGGCTGGTAGTCCAGGTCCGTTATCCGCGAGACTAATCTCGACAAATCCATTGTGTACCTCACTTGTAATCTGTATCCTCGCTGGCTGGGTATCAGTATGGACTATCGCATTCAAAAGCAACTCCTCGATTGCAATATAGATTACTGGGATTGCCTCAACCTGTTCCTCACAGGGTTCAGTCCGGATATCTGCGTCAGGGTAGCCGTCTGTAACGGTAGTAACGGCAGGTGACACTATCTCATCAATCGTATACGTTCGGGGCTCTGGCGCTTCATCAAGTAGATCTACAATCTTTCGGTGTTTCTTGAACAACGCCTCCAATTGATCGAGCTCATTCTGAATTCCCGCTACAGCGTCTGGGATATCATCAGTCATCGACTTCGCTGACGAGTCGACATAGCCTCGAATCACTGTCAGCCGATTCGAGAGATTATGCCGTAACACACGATGCAACACGCGAAGCTGCCGTGTCGTTTCTTTCCGGTCAGTGACGTCCTGCTGAAAGCCAACGTAATTCGACAGCTCTCCATTATCGTCATACACTGGTGCAATCGTGACGCGGTTCCAGAACTGTGTCCCATCCTTGCGATAGTTTTGTAACTCAACCGTCACTGGCCGCTCCGCATCAATGGCTGCTCGTATTTCTGCAACGGGTTCCGGCGCTGTCTGCTCCCCCTGCAGAAACCGACAGTTCCGTCCCAGTACGTCTGTTTCAGCATACCCAGTGAGGTCTGTAAACCGCTACGATGAAGACATCGAACCATATGACGGGGTTCCGGCACCCCGAATCATGCTGTTATTGTCAATCCAGATTGAAGATAGTCCAGTGATACGCTGCGCATATCCTTGAGCGGCTGGTACAGCAAGCCACCGTCTCACCCGGACTGCGTTATTAATCCGGTCCAGACGGTCCGGTCTGCAGAAACTGATATTTATTTATTCCGGCTGTCCTTCGAGTGCTGTTTCTCTGCCTGGGCATGGATGCGATCAATAGCGTCGCAGACAACGGACTCCTCGACCTCAAACGCTCGGGCGGAGTACGTCACCGACATTTGGACTGCGAGATAGGTCATCCGTATCTCCTCGCTGGCACGTGCGATGGCTGGCGGGACACCCCGTTTACCGGTTTGCTTCTCCCTGAAGCCACCAGTGATCACGTACACATCAGCGTACAGTCGGGCCTCATAGGGGTTTTCAAATGTTTGTATCCGTCCGCTGGGACCACAAAAATGGTATAGGTCAGGATAATTCCGCTCCTCACGCACAATCTGATAGCCGTCGTTGTACGCCTCGATCACTGTCTTTCCGTTATTGGCCATCGGTTCTACTCAGATTGGTAAGCTAGTCCTTGATTTGGCCGCGCAATATTGTAAGTATCGTCCGTGTCCCGAACCCTACAGTGTGACTCCCGATATGGCCTCTATTATGTGGGAAGTGGCTGTACTGCCAGTACACTGTTTTGAGGCGTGTCCATGTAGTTGAGTTTTCCCTCTCAGAAGATAAACATTTGATGCCTGGGGTAAGAATACGGTCTAATGGTGGGCACTGAGAATCCCGTCAACCGATTCAGGGCATTCTTCGACGAACTCGATTCGGTGCCATCGGAGTCGGACGCCAATCCATTGCAGGAACGTTCCCTGGTCATCGATTGGGGGCAACTCGCCGACTTCGACGCTGCCTTGGCCCAACAACTGGTGAACCACCCGGACGCCATTCTGGGATACGCCCGTGAGGCGTTGTTGACGCTGGGGGCCACACGTGCCCCTGACGACGGACTACCCCAGCTCCGCATTCGAAACCTCAAGACGGATACTCTGTCGGAGGGGCTGGCTACCATGTCGTTGGGCCACCTCGTTTCCGTTTCTGGGATGTTGGTGGCAACTACCGATGTGCGGTCGTCACTCACAGCCATAACGGTCGAGTGCCAACGATGTGGGACGATTACAAAAGGACGCTATTTCGGCCTGACTACCCCGGATATCAGGTCTTGTCGCTCTTGTAGAGAAACAGAGAATCAGCCGGTACCATCAGAGTCGGACTGCGTCGATACGCAATACGGTCGGCTTCTGGTCCCAACATCCACGGGCGATACGCAGTCGGAGACGATTCATCTCCGTCTCGATGCTGATCTCCAGCCAGTGTCACCTGGGACGCCAGTGACAGTGACCGGTATCGTTCGCCCGTGCCAGCGGTCTGACCTCAACCGACGGCCCACACTTCAGACACGGTTTATCGACTGCTTGGATATCGTCTCAGAGAATAGGACTCACAAGGAGGCACCATCGCCGACGACGTGGACACCAAATGATCTCGCAGCACAGTCCACGTATCTTGCCAGCCTCGCTGATGCAATTGCTCCGTCAGTGTCCGGATTCTGGCAGGCAAAACTTGGTCTTGCGCTCCTGTATGTCGAACCGACCCGGCCTGACGTACAACCCCCACAATGTAGTCCGAACATCCTTTTGGTAGCCCCTACAACTGCTCAACGCCGCCGATTACTCGAAGCATTTTCCGACTTAGCTCCTATTGTACAGTACCAAGCCACGGCCGAGGAGGACGGAGGCCCAATCGTAACTGAGGTAGAACAAGTGGCGTCGAAGTGGTGGGTCGAAACCGGCCCGCTGGTGCAGGCTACCGGTGGTCTTGCACTCGTTGATGGGCTTGAAGCCGCTAGCGAGACCCAGCAGCTGTTTGTCAAACAAGCGTTATCGGGACCCGAAATCAGGCTTGCGAAAGCTGGGATAGAAGTATCGTTGGACACATGCGACCAACTTGTCACCACCGTCACCCCGCCGACTGGCCCTACTAATAGTCAGGATGCTGTCCCACTTGACGATGACGTGTGTGAAGTATTTGACCTCCAACTAACGGACGGCGGCGCTGGGACGGCTGCTCGGTCGGAACTCGTCCGGCTGTGGACGGAGAGTATCAACCCTGTGTCGGAGGCAGGGGAGCAACCGCCAGTAGAACCGGATACTGCGGTGTACCGATCCGCTCTAACGCGGGCTCGATTGCTGGAGCACCCCACAATAGCTGAAGCTACACAACAACGGCTACAGGACTCGCAGATGGAGTATTCGCACCTGGTATGGATTGCAACGGCACTCGCTCGTCTGTGCGGGCAACAGTATGTGCGACCGAGGGACGTCGACCGCGCCGAGCGTGTTGCAATGATGTTGACCTCTTCAGCATTGTGACTGGCAAAACAGTCGCATAGACTTGACCTCGGACGGCCTAGTTGTTGGGATAGGCTACCAGACCTCATTCATACGGCATATTATCCACACTATTGCCTCTTTACAACCGATGTGGATCAGTCAAAGCCAATATGGATTCTCCAGCTACGGCGGTTCTAATTTGAATACAAGTCTTCTAACTTCTCGGTGAAATAAATATACTGACGGTCAATGGTTTTGAAACCGGTATGCTCCCACTTGAGTGGCTCTACTCCCCCTCGTAACGAACCGTTGTAATGAATTGTCTCTTCCTCAGACTCGGTATATGCCAGATCCTTCTCTTCCAATCCCTCGATAACGGTACCAAGGGCATACTCGTCATGCCAACCAATAAACTCGTCTGCAGCAATCCCCTCTTTTTTCATAAACTCGAAGGTATCTTGCTCTAGCACTCGATCACCGAGTTCAATGATGAGTTCTACGAACGCTTTCTCTTCCTCGGCTAACATGGATGACGGTCCAGTGTGGCCAGTATCCATCTGACTGTAATTCACTGCGCGTTATCTTAATCGCTGTCAGATGTGTGCTCCTTGTTCTCATCGATGATCTCTCTCAGTTCGTCTATCCCTCCATCAACCCCTATCGTATTGTAGTGGGTAGGAGCCGGATTTGTATCGCGCTGGACCTCTTCAAGATTTTCTAAGATTTCTCGGTGAGTATCGGTAGACGACTGTATATGTTCTTTTGCTATGTCATCAACCTGTAATAATATCTCCTTTTCTTGCTCAAGTTCCTCAGTGTATTCTTCTAATTCGGTCCGACTTAGATTTTGTATATCTGCCATAGAGTTGACCATGTAAGCAGTGTAACGCTGTCTTTGTAAAACTGGGATACACAAAACTGCCCACCTCTCACGACCGTCAGCAGGCCTTAACAACTTCGTTCCAATTCTGCGCAGTGGTACCGACACTTCGGCGGCGGACATGTATTAGATGCCGATGAGAAGATATCTGGAGGCGTTGTGAAAGAGTGACTACGGTCTTTTTGACGATACACAGTGGCGACCCAAGAACTGGCGGAAGTTCTTTGATGACGACATCACTTGATACCTGTACGAATGAGCGATATGCCTGCGATGCCCGAACCCCCCGATGAATTCGAATCGAAAGAGGAGCTCAGGAAATATATTGACCGCCTTCAAGAGTATCTCAATGCCCTCGAAGACGAACAGGCAGAGTTCAACAAAACAAAACGAGAAGTAAAAACGGAACTGAACGAGATCGAGAACTATCTATCAACCAGCAGCCAGGAATTAGATCATCTTCACGGCGAGTTGGAAGCGGTTATCCAGCGGATAGAAAACATTGATCTCCACGGCAAGCCCAGCGACGTAGGCCTCCAGGATAGTCTCCGCAACGCTAACTTTGGAGGAAACTAACCGATGGATCCGCTACCTGGCCAAGGCTGCCGCTGCAGTGGTTCCCGGACGGAGCAGGCCCAATTCTGTAGCGACTGCGGTACACGAAAACAGTGGATTGACCGTGGGCCACACAGTCAGGTGTTTGAGTGCCCGGACTGTAGCTAAGCACCGTCTCTCTAAGAAAATATCAGTATAGCCGTCACCGAGGAGCTGACTTATTTGAAATAAAGGATGGAACACGTTCAACAACGAGTCACGCTATGAGCGAACTGGAGGAAGAGTCTTTGTGGGCACCTGATGTCTGTGTTGTCGGCTTTGGACCCACAGGTGTGAAAACCGTACAGAGGATTGAAACAAGCACGTCTGCACAAATATACACGGGCTCTGAACCAACGAACGTAGAGGCCAGTGATTTCCTATTCCTCTGCGGAGACCTTTCCGATCCCGGTGTCTCAGACCAGGTATCCGCACTTATCGAGGACAGGAAGGGGGTCTGTACACTCTTTTTTGCGGATGGTTGTACTGATGAGCCAGAGATTTTCGTCGAAGACATCAACCTCCTTTGTCCAGTACCCTTGGCCGGCGAAAAAGAACGGTATCTCATCTCCTCAACAATCGCAGATCTCTTCGAATGTATGCTGAAGCCTACAATCCACGAACTGGGGAAAGGCGAGATTGCCGTAACAGCTGGTGAACATAGAGTGGCAGAACTCTGTATCGATCACCTTGGAAATACTCAACAGTTGTACGATCTCACCCCCGGTATTCAGACATCTTCCATCGATGCCATCCTCATGTACTTTTGCTACGACGGCAACTACCCCGTGGCTTGGGTTTCTACAAAAGTGGAGAACTACGATATCCCTACTAACACTTCTTTTTTTTACGACCCCCGTACCCATAACCGGTATCAAGACAGAGGACACATCAAACGCATCATTACCTCTAAATCCTCCCGAGAATACAGAGCAAAGATACTGAAAGACGAGAATATCCCGAGAACCACCGCTGAACAGTAGTTGCTGAGTTCTACTGGTGATATTCTGACACCCATTGAGATCAGTCCCAAGTGTACGCAGGGCGCAGTGTTTTGAGAGTCTGTCGTCGCATTCACGAAAACGAGTAGGAGGACATCAGTAACTACTATTCAGTCGTGTGGCCGATATCACTGGAAAGTAGCAGTTTAGCCCCGTATAGCTTCCCCGAACTCTTTACGCCGTCTGATGAAAATAGGACCCCGTGAAAATAGCGCTGCTCTCTGATGTCCACGGCAACCTTCCTGCTCTGGAAACTGTTATTGCTGATATACCCAGTGATGTTGACACTGTAATTTGTTTAGGTGATATCGTGGGGTACGGCCCCTATCCACTGGAGTGTGCGCGAATAGTATTCCAGCATTGTGACCTCGTCCTGCAGGGCAATCATGACCGCGAACTACCTGCGCCAGGAGCTTCAGGTTTCAACGACCAAGCTATCGCAGGATTGCACTATGCAAATGAACAACTGGATGACCGCTATCGAGAGTGGTTACAGAAGCTACCCCGGAAAACCACCTTCGCCGACGAGATTTTGCTGGTCCACGATCACCCTGAAAAAGTTGATCGGTACGTTCTGCCCAGCAAGTTTCCCAGAGTAAGGCCGTACTTAGATCAGTATAGAGCATGTTTCCTCGGTCACACGCATATTCAGCACGAAGCCGTAATCGACGACCACTTAATTCTGAACCCAGGAAGCGTAGGTCAACCCCGTGATGGAGACAACCGGGCAGCGTACGCGGTCGTGGAGACAGAAGATTGGGAGACAGATCTGCGACGAGTTGAGTACAATATCCAGAAAGTGCAAGCACGCGTCGATGAAGTCGGCCTTCGAAGTGAAATCGGCGAGCGACTGGCCAACGGAAAATGAACCACAATCGTAGGATCCTTTTGAGAATGAGATTGATCTAAATAAACTAGCTGGATTGACACATACCGAACTGTGAGCAGGGCTCTAAACCATCCTAAATTTTATACTCTTTGTGATTGTGCGGAAGTAGTTATTTTACCCTTCCTACGTATGAGAAACTATGCAACGTGGGACCATTGAAATGCTCCCAAAACCCGACGATGAAGAGGAAGACAAATTAGCGCGTATTTGCCATCTTGGAGCTACTCTCGCGGATAGGTTAAATAAAGAGTCTGGTGATCACGTTCGGTTGGAGGGGAACTACCTGGCAGCACATGCCGAAGTTGACCGTATCGTAGACGATGCTGAAACATCGGTGTGGCTTTCTGATACTGGCTGTGATCGTATCGGTGCTCGTCCGGGTGATGAAATCCACCTTGCAGCGACGATTCCACTGGACAATGGGTATATGACCGCGTGGCCTCGGGGAGATTTTGCTGAAACTCTCTGGGGCGACCAGACTGGTCAGGTACTCATATCGTGTCCGCATGGCGGCGATATTGAGTTCGGCACCGATGATATTGGAGCGCGTTTGTTCCGCTCGCTACGGGCGGCCGGGATCCCGACGACGGCATGGCTGTGCCATGGGTTTAATTCCGGCTTTGCCTCGGATGCATTCAGTCGCTGGCACATGAAGAAGCCGGTGACAGCCGCCGACGCCTATCCGGAACTTGACCGAATGATAGACTGGCGGTTCGAATACGTCGTTGGAGTACACATGCACACGTACGCTGAATACGTGGCTGTCGGTGGCCGAGCATCAGAAGATCTCCGTGAACGAGTTGGGGCGGCACTACGTGAGGAGTTACCAGCGGATTTCGAGGTGCGAACAGCCTATGACGCTATCGATTTGGAGGGGCGGGGGCCAACGAGTTCGGTGAATTATTTCTGTGACGGCACCGGCATTCAGATCGAATTGCCGCCGATGGTCTGCTATCGATATCGGAAGCGTGTAGCTGATGCACTGCAGCGTGTCTATAGCTCGCTCTTGGAGTGAGTAGCCAGGACTAGTACGAATGTAACTGGGAGAGCATTATGACTGAAGAGCTGCAGGTATCGGCACCACGTCGATGTAGTGCGAACAGGTATTTTCGTGATGCGGGCCGGGAGCAAACGGTTGTGCACTACACTCACTACAGTTGGCGCTGTGGGCACGTTTCGTGCGGAACTGCGGTGTCTCCGTATAGTACTTGCAGTCGTCGCTGTGGTGTGGTCCCTCAGAATATGGCTTCGCACCACAAACGCACGGTGTGTTGTAGCCTTTGTCTGCGATCTCCCACTTCGTCTGTGCATCAAACCCACGGGGGCAGCCTTTTCGATGATGGAATCCGGCTATGAACGGCTGGGCACCGCAATCCTCATGTTTGCAGTACTTACGGGTGGCGTGGTGTGTATCATATCGGAGATGTGAATCGTGACGTGGACAACTATCGTCATGATGTGGGCCTTCAGAATAGGGACGGGACTCACAGTGCTTGCATTTGGAGATATAATCGAGGCGGTCAAAGAAGGTTAGCGGATAGAATGTCATGGCGAGATATTTCGAGTCCGTGTCGCCGACCGAACCGTTAACAGACATAGAATCGGCGGGAGCTGATTGTGTGGTGGCTTCCCCTTCCGTGATTTCTGCGGGTTCCTCTAGTAACATCTGCTCGTCTTCCCAAAGCGTTGGTTGTTCCAAGTCCAGCGCCTCGTCAAGGTCGTTTAGTTCTGCCCGCTTCTCATCCCAATGGGGCAAGCGTTGTTGATGACGCTCTTGTAGCTCCTGTTCTGCTTTCTCTTGTAATGGGTGGTGACTATTATCACGGAGACGACGCAGTTCAGCCTCATCCCACTGGTCAGTCGGCGTATCACGCGTGGCGCTTGTATGTGCGTAGGGGTCGCTATCTAAATCCGGCATCGACTCGACCCGTTGTCCGGTCTCCTCCACCGTGTGCTGTGTCTGTCGCGGTTGTGCGACCTGACTTGGTGGCTGACTGAGACTCGGATCGTACATTAATCAGAGCACATAACAAGGCGGTGAATAATAAATGTTCAACCATCATATCGATGGACGTGCTGTCCAGTTGTCGTTGTGCCTCTCAACCTGGCGAAATTCTGTTTTCTACTCGCAGGCTGTTATCGTTCTCTGTCGTAAATCTAAATATACCAATTAGCCTAAGCCGGTCTCCCCATCAAACCAGTATATGGCGGCTGAATCCCGCGTTTCGGAACTCACTCAAACGGATCATGGTACCGCTGGTATCCAGTTGTTAGTGTCGTCCTTGCACTGGGACAGTCCGATACCAGGCGTTTCAGTCTCTGAACTAAATGAACCATCCCTCGATGAGACCGTATATCGGATCGGAATCACTGGCGAAATCAACCCTCGATCTCCATCCAAGGTTGAACTCTCACTACCCGCCAAAGCAACGCTTGAGATGACGGAAACACCGGAGAGTACTAGTTTTCACCTCCACACGGATGGGGATGTTTTTGATCTCTCTCCTATTGAAGTCATCAGCGGCACACAACTTCTCAGTTTGGAACTCCCACAATCAACGGCACTTGCAGATGTCGATACATCCGGGCTGACGCTAGACCTCGTCGAAAGTGAGTATTTGGATGAGCCATACTATATGACAAGATTGAACGGGTTTGTTATAGAGGCATCAAGCCACGAGATTACACTTGCAACAAATGACAATAAGAAGTTCTGCCTCAAAGCTCAGAGGCAAGAGAATGTAGCGATTGCGCATGTCGATCAAATCGGAAACTGTGAGTTTGAGACTATAAGAGGGTTGGAAGGGGGGCTGATTTTCCCTGAGTGACGCAATTTGTTTCATAAACCGTAGCGTTTGTGCGCCTCGTCTGAAGAGCGCAACGACGAGTCGTTTGGGTAATCAGCGATACTCTTCAACGTCGACGACCCGTTTCGTCTCCTCGTGAGTGAGGTCATCGTCCGCCGAGACCACTGTCGCATCAAGTTCTCGCCCGACCGCAGCAACAAGTGCGTCGACACCGTCAAGATACGGTCCCTGTGATCCAACCTCGTCAGCGATTCGCCCCGCTTCAACCGACAGATCTTCGTTGATTTCGTAGATTTCACCTCACGACAGCGCTTCAACAGCCTCGTCAAGATCGCCCGATGAGAGGTTCCCGACACCAACGAGTGCTTCAGCATGGGCGGGAGCAGGCATTACCCACAGCTCTTCCTCACCACCGTTCGATTCGTAGTACGTTTCTGTGGCAGGGTGACCGCTCAGGTAATCGATGAGGAAGTTCGCATCAAGAACCCTCATGTGTCCTCGTCCAGCCGTCGCATCCGCTCTTTCCGCTTCTCTTTCGAGTTCTCGCGCTTGTCTCGAATCCAGTCGGCCTCTAGCGGATCGTAGGCTCGAAACCCATCGGTATAGACGGTCAGCAGCTTCTCTTCATGCTCGGAGAGCAGGAGTCGAACGGCGATTCTTTGACGAATTTCGCTGGCAGCACGTAGCAGTCGTCGTTCCCGGTCAACCAGAACGAACGCGGGCGGCTTGTCCTCGGTATATTTACCAGCTCTGCGTGTGGACAGCCCACGCGAGCGCGACGGATGGTCGCGCCACCCTTGCCCGCTGTGACTTCCAGCTTCTACTCCAACTCACCAACAACCCGTTACAGAGGAGCGTATTCGAATACCGAAAATATAGTGCTAAGGTGCAAGAGTTGAGCTTACGGCTCAATCGGCGCATCATTGCCGGTATCGAGTCCCTGCAGTGGTACATCACCAGAGAACTCGAATTCGTCGTACCAGACGGTGGGCCGTTTCGCTCGTCCCTCGTCCTTGAGTTCGATCAGTCCATAGTCAGCAAGTTCGTGGACGTTCTCGGTCACTTCAGGTGGGTGGCGGTCCACGACCCGTGCGAGTTCACGGATGCTGTCAGGTTCGTGTTCGACGATCGCCGCTAAGAGTGTCAGATTCGTCGGTCGGAAGAGGCGACCAAACGTCGCGAGGCTTTCGATACTCAGTCGAGACGGGTTTGCTTCAACGTTTTTGTCCTCATCGATTGCTGCAAGGGTATCTTCGAGGCCGCTACGGTCGGGTCGCGTACCAATCGTGATGTGGAGTGTTCGGGTCATGGGTTCGTGTGTGGGGGTACTACCAGTCGATGCGTTTCTCGGGCGAGGGTGCAGCACGCCACGCCTGATACAGTGGCTGGAGTCCGGCGAACTCGAGTTCAAAGACTTGTCCCGCGACGTGCAGTTCGTGTGTCCCATGATGGTTGTCGAACCGGATGATTGAGTCCTCAGCACCAGCCACTCCGTAGTGGAACGCGTACTTGACGCCATCTGGGTACTGGTCAGACTCGGGCACCCCGAGGACGCGCACTAGAGCGACAGTCCCGTCATCGTAGACTTGGATCTCGTCTTCCAGCACCACAACGTCATCGCCATCGATAATTGTCAGTTTGTATCCTATCAGTAAGGGTGTTAGGGTCTAAGCTAACAGTAGTGGTAGTAACGACTAACCATATGAGTATCTACATCGTCAAATCCGCTGCAACCGATACGTATCTACTGGATCTGGGGAGATCTCACCACGGAATATACTCATCAAGTGCCCCACCCAGCGACTGACCAATGTAGACGCGCCGCTCACGGAGCAGTCCGTCCGCGTACAGGTGGCTACAGAATCCGATGAGGAACGAACCCGCAAACACACCCGAAACGAGTAGCGGGTACGGCGCTTCCGCAGCAGCGAGAAGCGTAACGCCGGCACTATAGATGCCGATGGAGACGACAACACCAGTCGGAATCTGGTGACAGAGCCCCCTGTGGTCCATTTTCTGGAAGAATTCTGGCAGCACCAGGTACGTCCCACACCCCAGAAGCAAGGGAAGTATGACGGCAGCCTCTCCGGCGAGTGGCCCTGCCAACGGCGATGAGACGAGATGGTCGGTGAAAGTGACGAGATGCCGGAGATTCGCATGTAGAACGACGAAGGAGACACCGATCACCAGCCACGTCACTGTGGGCCGAAAATACCGATAGGGCTTGGAATTTGGCTCATCCAGGTCGGGGGCTGCCGCCCCGATCAGTGTCGCTGGCAGACTTCCGCCGGCAGCGCCGAGAAGAACGACCGGCGGGAGCCCTATATAAGCGCTGAGACCACACAGCACTACAGCCACAGCGTGGGCAGCAACACCAATCCGCATGTGTTTTTCGTATCTCATAGCCTACTGCTCTACGTCGACGAGGTAATCCTGCAAGACATCCCGACCGAGTCGGAGCTGTGTCGAGAAGTTCGACCTGTCAGTGACGCTGGCCTTGATTTCGTGTTCCTGACCTTTCACCACTACTGTGAGGTGGATGATTTCGCGCCTATCGCTGTCGTCTTTACTCGACCGAAACACCGCCTCATCGATTGGTTGAAGAATGCCGATTGACTCGGCTAGCGAACGGCCGACACAAGTCCGTTTGGCACCGGTGTCGATTCGGGCGTCGACCTCGGCAGATTCCATGGCACCGAAGAGAGTGACTGTCTCCACCGCGCCGAGGACGGGTTTCGCTGTATAGAGTGCTGTCATGGGCTCCCCCTGCCAAGATACGCAAGCACCGCCAATGCAACCTCTCGACCAACCGACTTCCGGTGGACTTGTGAAATTCGGGGTGTGACTTCTATCTGGAGCCCGCTCTCGCCGTCCCGAGTCACCCAGTTGACGACGTTTTCGTGGCTCGCCCCCATCATCGAATGCTGGCTCAGTTCGGTGATGTAGTCATATTTCGACGGGAGCGTATCATCAAGCCGGCCGGCGACTCTGTAACGTAGGTCCGGCTGGACCCGCCCACCGACGAGTACCTTCGGACTCTCGGCATTGTTTGCTACACTGTGAAGGTGGAAAGAAACGGCCAGGTCGTAGTGACCAGCAGCAACCTCCCGGAGCTTCGGAAACGATCGTAGATGCATGGACGAGGATCCGACATGCCAGCGGCCGAAGTTTTTCTTCCCGTAGCCACGAGCTGTGTAGACGTCGGTGGTGATGCCGTGCTCCTTGCACTTCTTGTGAAACCAGTCGGCGCTCTCAGCGGTGTTTGCCTCAATGTCGCCGCCGTGGTACGCCATAACCAGGATATCGCTGGTGTAGTCGTCGATATGGAGCGTCTCGGTGAACTCGTTGCGCCGGCGAGCTTCCGGGACCGTGAGAGAGTTGTCGGGCACCTGGTCACGGAGTCCAGACTCGAAGTCCGGTTCGTCGCTGATGTACTGCCGGCCATCGGTGTCCAGTTCGACGCATTCGTCGTTCGAGTCGGTAATCGCGGCCACGCAGTACGCGGCGATGTAGCGACCAGTGGCGACACGCTGCGGTGAGGCGTTCGGGTTCGCGAGGGCGACTTGCTGGCCTTCGACGATTTCCAGTTCGGAAGCGACGCTTTGACTGACTGCGACACTATGCTTCGTATCGTATGCCGGTGACGAACTGTCGGCGTCACTGGCCTGGACGCGTTTCGTGTTGTGTGTCATAAATGGGGTTACTGTGAGGTAGTTCAGCGTGCAGCTCGTGGGGAAGAGAGTGGACCACCAGTCTCACTGGCCCATATCTTGATGGAGGCGGATCTGCTTCGGTTCGGTATTTCCCGAAAACGCCCGGATACGGACGATATACTCGTTGGACTGCCGCTGCACTTCGTAGCCGTCGTCCGTAATCGTCCACTCGTTAGGACCAGATCCTTCATTCACACCGATTACGAAGGCCGTATTCCGCTGTGTTCGCCAGATTTTCTGGGTAAACCGCTTGTCTGCTGGACTCTGGAGTGGCCGGCCACTAACTGGGTGGGAGTGAACCCCACCGGCCAGTCGGTGGTCAATGTCTTTGCGCTGGTTGGCGAGGAGTCGGAGATGCTCAAAGAAGGCGGGCGTAAACGAAATCGAATCTTTCCGACTATCAAGGAAGTCCGGATGATCGATCACATGATGGTGCCGAATCAGGCCATCTTCATCCGCATAGACAGTCGAATAGACTTCTCGATTCGGCGTTGCGGTCGCCTGGAAGGCTAATTCGTTCAAAACGTGTTCAGCCACGTCTACGACCGTCGGATCGCTTGACGCAGGTGCTTCCCCGAACGGGACGATTCCAGGGCCGTCGTCCGTATCGTAAGCGGGGTCCGGTGCGGCCGAAGGAGTTTGGCCTTCGTCGTCAGGTGTACTCGAAGTGGACCCGACACCCGATGTCGAAGAGCCGGGCCTGGAACCGCTCTCTGAACCGTTGTCACCAGATTTGGGGGTGTCTCCCGTCGGACTCGGTCGCTCGAACGTCGGTTGTGACGCGCCACCAGGACTACTGCTGTCATCCTGACCTGGCTTCGAGCCCCCGCTCGAAGATGTCTGTTCCGAACTACCGGCTGTGGGCGTCTGCCTGCGACCACTATCCATCCCGAAGTCGATGTCGGCACCAGCCGGTGGAAGGGCTCCACCGTCATCGGAAGATCTGGATCCGGGTTCGCCATTTCCGGGTGAGGCCGGGGTTTCAGCGGAGTTGTTGTCGGAATCCGGCACTTGTGCATCTGTAGGGGGATCCTCGTCGCTCGGTGGCTGCGAGTGGGTTGCCGGTTCCCCAGAGTCAGCATCGTTGCCGTCTTTATTTGTAGACTCCCCAGATTGAGAGTCAGGTGACGAGTTCTGTTGCTCGGGCGACTGTCCGGACGAGGAATCGTGGTCGCTCTGTGGCGACGGGTCAGCGTCCTGCGTTGGCGTATCTGAGTCACCACCCCCTGCAGTTGACGGGGTACTTGGCCTGTTGTTGGGCCGACCATGTGCGTCATCAGGGACTATTGCGGACCCGGCAGTGCCGCCATCATCATCAGCCTCTCCGTCGACAGTCCCACCGGCAACTGGTTCGCCACCAGCACTGTCCGGGGCGTCTGCACCAGAATCGGACGGAGTGACGCGGTTTGGTGGCGTTAGCATCGCACCCTCACTGTCGGCTCCCGATGACGCCTCCGTGCCTTCATCGGCATCCGAGGACGAGGTGTCGGGCCCGATATTAGCCCTGGGTTCGCCGCCGTACTGGGTTGTCCCCCCATCAGCCTCTGGTCGGTCACCTGCGTTGGAGCCGTTATGCCGGGCACCAGAGCTGGGGGGATGCTCATTTCCCTTTGTCACCGGGCCCTCATCCCCATCGGCTGCCTGCTCGTGATCGACGAGATGGTCTGGCAGGTCGATCGCATTCTCGAAGACGAACCCCGCAACGTGAATCTGATCATCATCCCACTCGATGATGTCGATAACCGGGGCATAGTCCGAGAGGATAGAGCGTGCTGGACCCGTCCACTCCGGTGGTGCGGACACTGTGATGAAATCCGGCTCGGCCCGGGCAAGTGGGTGGAGTGGCTCGCCTTTGTGACCACGGAGATCCTTCAGCGTTGCTTGACTCTCCGTTTCGGGACCTGGCGGTTCAGAGGCTGGGATGGTGAACGTCCGCGCCGATCCCAACCCGGAGACACCGTTGGTCTGGATGAGCGCTGGTAGGTACTTCAGCACTTCCGGCAGGGCGTCTTCATGATGTGGGGCTACGACCAGCATGGTGTCATAGACACTCAACAGTCGGTCGACCGTCGTTTCGTTGTACGTAATCCCGACTAGGACGGGGCCGACATCACGACGGAGCACGTCGAGTTCCTGCGGAATTCCCTCGAGCGTTGCCGCCATCGGGCGGCGAATCGGCGCCACGATACCGCTGGCGTCTGGGAGCGGTCGCTCTTCTCCCTCCCGCATCAGCGTCTTTACGAGCGTATCAACTTCTCGCTCGCCGTCGGCGTCCGAGACGGACATCTCCGGACGTGCCCGCGTGGCGGCGGATGAATCCGCTGGTGCGTCGGAACGCCCCTCAACAGTGTCTGCATCCTCGACGTCACTGAGCGAAACAGCAGCCTCAGGAGGGCCCTGTTCGGCTGAGCCACTCTCTTCGACTTCGTCGTCGGAGCTTCTCCCGAAGATCCGGAAGCTACTGAGGAGCCACAGAAGGGAGGCGCTCTCCCCGGTGGAAACACCATACACACCGACACCAATTAGCAGGGTACCCACGAGTACCATCAGTGCGAGCGCCTCTCGCGCGCCAATGTGTGGTCGTTCCAATCCTCGAGACTGCTGTTCCGACGTCTGTCTCTGGACCTCTGCCTCATCGCTTTGCACGTCCTCGTCATCACCGAGTACTATCAGTTGGATGTCGTCTATCATTGGTTGTAGTCTGAATCTTTCAAGCGAGTACGCTATTCGTCCTCCAATCGCGGGCCAATGTGGTCGGTCCAGAACTGCTCCCAGCGACCGATGGAGTCCGAGATGCCGAAGGTGGCGGTTTGAGACCCCCACACTTGATGAAGTGGCGAACTGGAGTCGCGGATCTCTGCGTCGACGTAGTCGGCGCCCGCTCGACGGACGTGTTCATCGATCCAGTTGACATCGAGTGGCCAGAATGCCACGCAGTAGGCGTTCTCAACCGGGGCCTTGATAACGCGAAGGTCCTCGTGCTGCCCCAGTTCGACATCCGAGGGGACGATGGCGAACTTATCAGCCTCCGCGAGCGTTGGCACGGGTTCATCTGCCTGGATGTCGCCATCTTGGATCGCCCACGGCGCCCACTGAGAAGCAGAGAACCAGGGCTCAAGGGAATTCGCCGCCCGCTGGATAGCGGGGTTGAGGTCCATATCGGCACGACCACCACGCGGTACCGTTTCTAGAGCCATTGACCAGTAGGTGAACCCACGGTTCGAAACGTCGGTGTGTGCGATGACGGCGAGGGTCTTCGCCAGTTCGGGTGGCACACCCTCCATCCCGATCTCCTGTGCGCGGTGGTCGACGAGGATTGCCGGCGAATCCATCATCGCCACACCGGTGCCAGCGAGAATCGCGTTCTGCGGGTGTTTGTACAGGCCACTGGGAGAGGTCTTGTGCGAAGGAATCACGACATCGATAGTGCCCTCGAAGGCGAGATCGACATCACAGAGCTTGTACAGAGGGTATCCAGTGCCAAGTGAGCAGGGTACCAACGCGTGGTCGGCCTCCCGAGACAGCGCCAGCAGCGCCTCCTCAATGCGGGGCTTCATCATCGGTTCGACGTCTTCGACGCGCAGGAGGCTGCGACCGAGGTTAACATCTTTGACGCCCTTGCTGGGGACTCGCAGGCCAACACGCTCCCCAGCAGGCTTGCGGTAGTTAGCGACGGCGCTGGCGAACGAGTTCGAGGGATAAAACTGCCCGACATTAGTCTCACCGCATGGTTCCTCATCGGAGTCTTCTTCGCCCCCATCAGTCCGCACTACCTCACTTTCAGCGTCGTTTTTGAGCTTGTTCCTCAGGTAGTCGAGCTTGTCGTATATGTTAGTCATATTGTATCCTCACCGGAAGGTCGAACCGATTTCGTTCGTTTCGTCGTCATCGCCATCATCCTCGACGACGGGCTCTGGCGTGTGGCCCTTGCCTCGGAGGTATCCCAGGTAGCCGACAATACTGGTCAGGACGAGCAATGCGCCGCCAGTAGCAGCGCCAGACATCCACAGCGGAGTCAGGCGGTCCGCCCAGCGGACGGTCTGCATAGGTGGTAGTTCCGACTCAACAGTGGAGTTGAGGTCCTGCGCAGCCTGATAGCGGTTCCGAGTCTCCTGCAGGCCACTGTCGTTTTCTACTCGAATCTGCTGGGCCTGCTGACGGAACCGAGACATCTCCGCCGAGTTGTACCCGGCCGTTTCGCGTGCGTCGAGGTAGTCCGCGGTCGCGTTGAGGTATCGGTCCGCGCCGAGGTTGTAGTGCCGAATGAGGGCGGATCGGGCCTGCTCGCGAGCCACCTGCCAGTGCTCACTTGCGTCGTCGTAATTTGCTCGACTGTAGCTGATATTCCCCTGCTCAATCCGCGTACGCACCGTGGCGATAGTACTCTGATCAACCGAAACCACCGGGCTCTCGTCGAGTTTCCGGAGTTCGGCCAAGCGATCTAGAGCTCGCGCTCGCTGGTCAACAGCCTCATCAGGGCTAGTACTGGGCAACCCAGCACCAGCAACGGAAGACTGTTGACTAACGACAACAGGACTGCCAGAAGCACTCATCGCGCTGGCCAGGGGTGCACAGAGAATGAGCAGCACCAAAATCTGGAAGCGCAGGTGTTTCATTCGCTATTCACCTCCGGCACCCTGCCGAAGCGGGAGCTGTACTGTTGAACGGAACAGTGCCCGGACATTTTGCAACTCGTCGTGACATCAACTGAGCGAACGGAGAATATCGGTAAAAAGCCCTGAGAGCGGTCACATGCAAGAACAAATAAAATAATCGTTACAACTGAAGAACAGGCTGTAAGCCTGTTTAGATCTCATAGATGCCCACTTTTGCTAAGGGCATAATCACGGCGAGAAGTGAGTTCAAATACGATTTGAATTAGGCCACTAGTTTATTCTGAACAACGAGAGCAAGCCGACTTCAGCGAGCGGAACTCATGAGCTAAGTTGGACACATCTTGTGCTGAAGCAACTGCGAGCACGGACTGGTGAGGTTCGTTATTATCGTGAGCGTAAATCATAAATCGAGATTCTGTAACAGCGACGCTCGTTGACCGTCTCTCAACGGTATATAGAATGTCATCCGTTATACCCTCAGGTTGCGTCCAGCGGTACCAGATCGGCTGCGAAGTCGAAGGAGACCAGTCATCAAGTGTGGGTCCCGAAATCGAAGACTCAGTTAAAACTACCTCAACTGGAGTTTCTTCTTCAGCTAAAACCTCCCGATGAGCCGGTAGGGGATCAACGAGCACTGCATCACTGTCTTCTCGAACGCCCCGCAAGAACCGTTCGGCACCTTGGTTCCCGGTAAACGCCGATCCAGATACGCACTCGGCAACCTCCAGGAATGACGGCGAAATGACTGTCTCGTTCCATGAAGGCAGTACAGTAAATAGCGGGCTCCAATCTTGAGTTGTGGTTGCAGCATTCGTTAGAGCGGAGCAGGCGTGGTGGACTTCTTTTCCGAATTCTGTTAGAGTGTAATCGTCGTGGGCGTCGTTAACAAGTCCATACTCTACAAGTTTGTTAAGATGCGCTTCCTCTTCTCTAAATGCGCGTTCAGGGTCTATCTCCGGGTCATTGAGTGCCATGAAATACGCATATGTATTGGGAGACTCCGCAAGACACGAGAGTAACTCAGTTGTGGATTTAGCTTGTGGACGATGAATTGATTTATCTGATTTACCCATTGCGATCAATTTCCCGAAGCGATCGGTCATACTGTGCGACAGTATCAAACAACTCGTTAGCCCATTCAAGAATATCCGGATGGATGGACTTCATCGTAACATGATAGCTGTCCGACTTCGCACCTTTCCCCCATAGGAATACTGTACGTTCCTCGGTTGTGTCGTCTTCGAACACCCCCAGTAGGTATGGGAGACGAAGTTCAAGTCCCCGAATCCGGATATCGTCGGTCGGATCGTTCAGGTTAATAAGCTCATCCAGAGTGTTCGCATCTCCGGAGTTGTTGAGTCCATGTGGACCGAGGATCATTTGTACTTCAGTATCAGTCCCGGTGTAACTTTCGAGCACCGGAAGCGAAGGGACGAGCCACGGTGTGAATATTTTGATTTCCGTTGCATTTGAGCAGCACCGCCGACACTTCTGACGCGGTATAGTTTCAGCTTCTGGATCCTCTTCCCACTTGATAGTAGTCGGTGCAGATTCATCCTCAAACCAATCGTCATCGGGGATATTGACCGATTCGAAGGAGAATGCATCAAACGGTGGAAGCCACTGAGAACGGAGTTCCGGGTTAGCCGGATCCTCGGGTATGTGTCGAGTCTCATCCGGAAAGCCGCGAAGCAGTCGACCAACTGGAACGCGGTATCGCGCTGCGCGGGCGAGAGTTCTAAATCCTTCTTCAAACTCTTTTCCAAGTTCAGTTAACCCGTATCGCTTGTCACCCTCGTTTGTTTCTTTTTCATATATCATCCCCTTAGAAATAAAGGAGTTTATATTGCTTCTGCGAAATGCACCTCCTGGAAAGATATCGATCAGATCATCGTTGTTGACTTCACTCGCGAATAATTCCATAAACCAAGGCCGCGCATTTGATTGTGCACCACCAAACATCCCAAACTCATTACTGATTATTTCTGACTTTTTCTGAGGGTTGTCAGACCCAACAATAATATTATTTGATGATGGACCCTCCTTTTGCTTAGAATTTTCTGAGGCCTCCCCCTTGTCGAAACCCATACTTCACAATCATGGTGTTCTGATACAAAATAATGGCTTGTGATAGGTTCACATAACCATTATCGGATGTCAGATCTGGACGGTGGGTGAAAACAACGGTATTACTCGCAAACAAAAACGCCTCTGTGGTATTTATTCAATTTGTGTTTGTCGTGTCGGCGCCGCAGCTACAACCTCCGCCACCACAGCCACCGCCACCGCCGCACTTTAGTACTGCTCCAGATACGTCGTCTAACTGGTCGCCTTGTTCATCTGTTGATAGTTGGCGTATCGACAGGTCAAGTCCATCCGGTTTATCGTTGCTCATATTTATATACAGAATACGGTCCGTGATATTCTTTTGCTTTTTTTGCAGCAGAGGTCTATTCGAATCAACATTCGGATTCGTTTTGTGCTGCACCGATGTTCAAATATTTGTTTTAAGTATGCCCGAGCAGTTGGATAGTCCGGCCTGTATTAATGCGTTCAACCGATTCGGCCTCGGATGCGAGTTTGGCTTCAACCTGATCAATCCAGTATCCATCAGAGGGAAAACCTGCGGTTAACAGTATCCGATCTGCGTGTTCAGTTATATCTGCCAGTCGTCGTTCAATCACCTCTGGTATAAGATCAAAGTATGGATCTAAAACAGCGATATCAAACTGCCGATCCGGTATCGGCAATTCAAAGAAATCTCCCTCGCAGAGTGTGACAAGATCTCTATCTGCAGCGAGGTTCTGGCGGGCACCGGAACAGTCCAAATCAAGACAGTAAGCATCAGATCCACCCTGCTCAATGACAACACGAGACATGGCAGCAGAGCCACAGAAAATGTCTAGAATTGAATCTATCTCATACCGTTCACACAGCATCTCCATCGTTTGAATTGGGCCGGGAAGCGGACCTGCAATCGCAGCCCCTCCACCCAAGACAAGGTGATCCAGCTCATATTGTTCCATCTTTAATATTAGTTCACTATCAGAAGCCAGAATACCGGATTCAATCGCTTTTTCCAGTGAAATAGAGCGGTCGAAGGGGCCATCATTGATAGCAGAGCGTTGGATTGCATCAACACTGACTAAAAAACGCTCATCTATGTCACGGGTTTGGGCCACGTAGGAAGTCAGCCATCCACTATAAAACAGGGAAAAATATCCTCTGTACCCACCTACATTGAACGGTGTAGCTTGTCCAAGTAACTGAGACCTGTTGTTCGTCATAACACGGAGCACCACTTCGTACTCTATATCTGAGGAGTATGCAGATTGTCTATCATAGACTTCGATGTCTTGGACTTCGAATTCGAAATTCGGATCAACAATTACTCCTGTGACGAGCTGGCGGAACTCGGCGCGCAATTCTTTGTGGAGTGTCTCATCTCGTAGCCGGTCAAGCGCTGTCATCGGCTCTCATCCTCATTGTTGTCATGCTGGGAGGCGGTAGCTGGACGACCAACAGCTCCAACGTAGAGGGTAGTTTCATTCCCATGCAGGCAGAGGTACTCATCGGCTTGATCCTCAAGGAATCCACCGTATGGTCGACACCCAAGACCAACGCTTTCGGAAACAAGACAGAGGTTCTGCATCGCATGCCCTGCTTCAAGATTTGCGTATCGGTAACCTCTTTCTCCGTATTTCTTTGTAGTCCGCTTGAGGTCTGCAGTTACAAACACAAGCATTACAGCGTTTTCGAGGGACCCGTAGACGAATTCCGAAAACTCGTGGACATCGTCCTGTGGGGTCTTATTTAATGCATTTTGCCGGACATCATAGTGGTATACACCCGTTTCAACCTGTTTAGCGCGGAGAACAGTAGTGTAGAACTCAAGTGGGTATCGAGCCCCTCCCGAAGGGTATGCCCTGAGGTGGTCATCGTCAGTCTCGCCTCGTTCCGTGATTCCTGCTGTCCTTGCTAACAATCGTCCAAGCGTCTCACGACCAATACTCGTAGGTTCGAATGCTACTGGAGATCGACGTGTATCAATCGTGCGTTCAAGTGGGACTGTCTCAACAGGGTCCGGGCAGGGGAGGTCTATCTGTTCTCCTCGGTCATATGTTTTATATTCAACTTCAAACCAATCTTGAGGGGCTTCAGACTTATCGACTGGGTCTATTTCGAGGTTTTTACTATTCTCGTGATACGTTCGGTGCAACGGTATGTTGTTGAGGTTCTTACGTGAGGTCATAGGAACGGATGTGGCATGGTGTTTAATTCCGATTCTGTGCGTGGTTCGGACAGGTAACCAGTCTCAACAGGGACAGAGTATAGCCGATCAGTACCGAGGTATTTGAATGATTCAATCAGATGGAGTGGGTGGAATTCGGGGATAACTGTACTGACCGTTTTGAATCCCTGAGCTCTAATATCAGGTGTAGTCACATCTGCGACATACCAAGAGTAGCCATTATCTTCCAGAAATGTCTCAAGGGTCGCAAGCGCATCGGTACGGTCACAGATGGGCTCTTTAAGACCCGTTCTCTCGTCTGTTTCCAGCCAGAAATCTAGGTCATCGGCGCGTTCAGGTGGGGCCCAGTACGCGGCGCGTTCTTTGAGTGTTTGGATCGTCGATGTATCACTGTCAAAGGTCTGTTCATAAGCATCCCAAGTGCTTATTTGGAATGCCTCACGAAGGGAATCCCGAATTGCGGTAGTCATATCAACGCTTGCATCTAATCCTAAGCAGACACCGGGTCGACGATCACGATCAGTGGCGATCGCCAAGCATGCATGAAGTGGGTGGTCCAGGGAGATGTCGAGGACATGAACATCCATTCCACGGTTTTCGAGTTCCTTCTGGAAGGCTGCAACTCCCTCATCCTCAACTGAAGAGAGGTCAATTTTTGGAAATTGGAGCTTATTCAAGTAACCGATAATAAAGCACTCTCGTTCGACAATTTCACACAGAGCCCGATAACACGCTGACTCGTAATCCATCCCTGCCGCCGCACCAGTCGTCATCGGCGACCGAACAGTTGTCGGCGATGAAAAAGGCAGGTAGATGAGTTGTCCGGGAACAAGAGTCATTTCCCCTGAAATCATCTCTCGTGTTGCTGTCCAGTGGTACTCTGACGTGCGGATATCGTCGCGACTTAAACTCATGTCATCGAGCTGTCGCTCACTAAAAGCACTCATCGCCAGCGGATTCATTGCTTGTTGATCCAAGCCATCATAGCGGCTCGTGATGAAATCATCAGGATCAGAAAGCGATAAGCAATATCGTTCCACCGCTTCGCCGAGAGCGGCAATCTTGGCCTCGTCACGGTTAATCGCCGATCCGCCAGTGTTATCAGGGTCTTCTAGGCCATTCGGCGAGAACGCTGCTGTCTCCTGTATCTTGCTGACATACTGAAAGACATTACCTGTCTCAATTGAGTTTGGGGTCCGCTCAGTAAATCCGACAATAGGGCCCAACCGTGGGTCCACAAATTCTTTTCCAAGCTCAATTGCGATATCTATCGGGACATCACGCTTCGTATGGAGTCGTTCTCTTGACGGTGCTGTCAGTTCGTTCCGCATATCTCACACCCCGGGAGGCGAAGTACATCGGTCGTTGTCGAGTCCATATTGAGTGGATCCACCTCAACAACGGCACCGGTGGACTGTGGAGTCCTATCAGGCGCAACAATCGAAATTAGTTCAACGTGAGCTAATGACCAGACTAACGAGTCAACTACAGATGGGTAGATCCGGTCGCTCTCTTGCTCTTGTTCTCTGTGCTCACGTTGTTCTATTTGCCTGTTAGAGGCGCTTGCTATAAGTCTCTGGTAGTAACAATTGTAACAGGCATCAGTTTTGGGTGGCGTGTATGGCCCGAATTTGATTACCGAACCTACCAATCGAATCGGGAGCCAAGGGATGTTATCAGACCATGTTTTTTCAAGAACGGCCTGGTGGAATGCAGGATCTTCGCCAGCAGCTACCGTTACCAGCAATTCCGGTGATTCCCCATTAGATGAGATATCTGATAGCGAATCTATAACTGAAAGTTCTACTGATGACGTGAGTACCTCGGGAGGGGTCGTAGGAACACCGGTCGGAGCGAGTAATGTAATATCAGTATCATTCAATCGAGCCCGAGTGTCAGCGGGCCGGTTGCTAGCCCAGTTGAGGAAGTCATCGTTAATACCGGCTTGCCCACGAACAAAGCCAGTCTCAGACAACCGTTCTAACAGTTGCTCTGCTGTCGGTTCAGGGATCTGCAATCTATTCGCAATTTCATCTGAAGTTGTTCCCTCACGGAGCAACGGAACTACTTCCGCAACTAATGCTACCGACTCCCCTTCAAGAACATGTTTCTCAGTTGGTGCGGACAGTACCCCACGGTCGTTATCAATCCGGATAAAACGGATGTATTCCGGAAGGTAATATTCGTCTGATTTAGTCATTGGTTGGCTTAGAATGTGTGTATCATATATTCGATTGCGCTTAGTAGGTAGGATATGAAAATCCCACAACAGATTGGGCACCGTATATCTGAGCAGTTGTAATAAATGTGTGTTAACTTCTCACAATGACTGATGTGGAACTCTGAAGCGGTATCCAATGGCCCTTATTCTGTTAGTTTGGATCCGGGGTTGGCGCCGAATTGCAGGACGGACCACCACAACAGGCACCCGAACAGCTCGAGTTAGCCACTGCACTGGTTGTGGTCTGTTCGGTGGTTAGTGCGTTAATCGTCAGGTCGATACTGTCTTGCGCGGAGTCGTCTTCACCAGGCATGCAAGTGTCCATTTCTGAGGGGAGTATATAACAGGGAGGCCCGAAGACTATCGAATCAGTGCTGACAACTGAAGATCAGCAATATTGAAAGTAAGAAAGTATCTTATTTTGCAGGATTTAACAAGTACGCTCCAGTTATAATTCAAATCCGATTTGAATTGCTCTATAATAAACATTGCGTTCGTGCACCTCGTCTGGAGAGCACAAAGGCGAGTCGTTTGACTAATCAGCGATACTCTTCAACGTCGGCGACTCGTTTCGTCTCCTCGTGAGTGAGGTCACCGTCGGCCAAGACCACTGGGGCACCAGGTTCTCGCCCGACTGCAGCTGAAGGAGGGCCGCACCCTCGGTATCGACACCAGAAAGAGCGGTCAGCCTTGCGTGAGTGGTTCACAAGCGGGATCAGTACAGTAGATCCACATACCGGGACAAGTCACTATCACCCCGACTTTTGACAGGATCAGCCTGCAAGATACGGCCCTTATTCAGTAACTCCTACTGGAAAGCACTAGTGACTCTGGCAGACCAGCGAGTGATCTCTTCGGTTCAATAGGCTTTTGTTAATCTCTTTGGAAGTCAGCCTATGGCCGACGTGCCCTCCATCTCTCGACGCAAAGCACTCGCGGCCGTTGGCGCTACCACGATTGGAAGCGGTAGCTATGTCGCGGGTATCCGTTCTGCAGACAGTGTGCCCGACCGGCTCGCTGGCCGTGACTGTGCTCCGTCTCCACTCGCCACGAACCCAGCGGACTGGCCGTTCCCTCGACACGACCGAGCGAACACGGGTCACGCTCCCGCGCGCGCTGGCCCGGATCAGCTTGAACGGACGTGGGAACAGGAGTGGCCGGTCGGACATCTGTCCGAGCTGAAGTCGCTCGTCGTCGCCGGTGGCATCGTAGTCGCCCTTCTGGTCGCCGACCCAGAAAGTATGCTGGTGGGACTCTCGCTCGCTGAGGGTCGAGTGCTCTGGCGTCGTTCAGCTAGGGACGCCAGCTATGGGCGGGTCTGCGCTGCGAGCGGTGTGGCGTTCGTCGAGGGAGAGATTCCCAACTCGTCTGCCCAGTTTACGGCTCGCTCGCTCAGCGACGGTGCGACACTATGGACCAAATCCTTCTCCTCACAGGTTCCGCAAACACTCGCTGGCGGCCGGTTACTCACCGTCGACCGATCCCCGGATCGAACACGCGACGACGCCCACTTCTCCGTCACCGCCTACGATGGGCGTACCGGCGTCAAGTGCTGGCGCACTATCCACGAAGGGAGACCCCGTGATATCGCGGTCGCCGACGGCCGAGTTATCCTTCCGATGCGCGATTACGGTGTGCTCTCGCTCAGTCCTGCTTCAGGCGACCAGCAGTGGCGCTCAGATGCTGGTGGCGACACCGTTGCGGTTATCGATGGACAGGTGATATCGCAGCGATTCCCGGGCGAGATGCGGGCGTTATCGCTTTCAGACGGGTCGACCAACTGGCACGTCCAGAGCGAGCACTTCCTTGAAGATGGAACAAGCGCCGGCGGGACACAGTATGCCCGCCCCGGCTTCGAGGTTGGTGCCGTCACGTCGGAGGCGGTGATCTATATGCTGGAGGTGTACAGCGACTACCCACGACGATTGCAGGCCCGCGATATCGAAACCGGCGAGCTGCTTTGGGATGTTGGACCAGAGCCAACGCCTGTCAAGTTCCACGGCTACTCTCGGCCGGTCGTGGTCGGCGAGGATGTCTTCGCAGTCCGGTACGCTCGACGCGAAGGGAACATGAATCCTCCCGATGCACTCCTACAGCTTGATGCCGCTAGCGGGACGGAGCTCAATCGAATTACCTTCTCGGCCGACGAAAGGGTCTATTCTCCGGTCGTCGCAGACAACACGCTGATCGTCCCGACGGAAGAGCGGTTGCTCACCTACATGTGACCCTGAGCGGTGACTGGTCTTTCAGAAGACTAATTTGAGGTTATCTACTGACTCTTCTCGCTCTGCTTGGAACACAAAATACAATTCCACGCGATACGGGGAAGATTTTTTCTTACAACCTTTGTGCTAATTTCCACTATTTGATTGTCTTTTCGCCCAAGCTTAGTTCTTTAACTTGTACTTATTCTTCTTAGCTCGAGCTTTTATAAATATATTGTAATATATTTCTAGAAATGGTTTCTTTGCTATTAATATCGTTATTTTCATTCTAACTTGTGGGTTTTGGTTTCACCTTCGTTGATGTCGACAGGGCACATGATAATCTCACGAAGGTCGTCACCACGAACGACAGACCGTTGCGCTTCGTTTGTTTCGAGGAGGAACGCGAAGAGTTCCGCGACTTCGGGATCGTTGAGGTAACCGTCGCCATCGAAGGTGATCGAATTACTCGCGCGGGTGAGCGAGCGCCACTATGTACGGCGTGACTGCCTCGTACATGTGTCACTCCCGACAGTTGATCAGCGAAAGCGGATGGGACGACAAGTTGTAGCTAGTACATTACTCGTCCTTACCACTGGCACCGGGGACTGCTATTCGGGCCACGGTCAAAAGCAACGAGTCCCATCATTGAATCAAACCCGGCGTCAATCGGTGCATCAGAACACGGTCTTTGGCCATCGAACTATCGACTTCATGTCGATGAGATCACTCATCAGACGTTAGCCTTCCGAGTTACGGATCCCACTGTATCGATACTAGCGACGGCCCAACTCTGTGTATCGTTATATATGGCCAATATAATTATATATTTGCCTAATATGAAACCATATATAGAATTAAACCCAAATTATGAATCTAAAATATCGGATATGGAAGTAAATACCCGAAAAGTAGAACTGCTGAACACAGTAACATATGTCACTCAACCAAGCAACGAGAGTGATTCGGGCGAGGGCTGGTTAGGCCCCAGTGGTCCGGAACCCTTCGAGGAGGTACTGCCTGAGGAAGAAGACAAAAACGAACGCCGGCAGGACGATGAGGATGCTCGCAGCCATGATCTGTCCCCAGAAGACCCGCTGTCCCTCGGAGAGCGTGAACAGTCCGACAGTCAACGGCCAGAGTTCACGCTCTGACATCAGCACCTTCGGGATGGTGTACTCGTTCCAAGAGACCGCGTAGGAGAACAGCGCAACGGCGATCATTCCCGGCTTGGCCATCGGCAGCGAAATGTCCTTGAACGCCTCGAACCGCGTCGCACCGTTGATACGCGCCGATTCTTCGAGCGTCTGCGGGACAGTCTGGAAGAACTGCCACATCAGCCACAGCGAGAACGGCAGTGAGAGCGCCGTCTCGGCAAGAACGAGCCCCACGAGGTTGTTCGTGAGATTGATTTCGTTCCAGATGATGAACATCGGAATCGAGAGGAGTATCGCCGGGAACATGTACCCGAACAGGACGAGGCGGGCGAACCGCCGCTTGAACGGGAAGTCGATGCGTGCCAGCCCGTACCCGCCCAGCGTCGACAGCAGGACGGTCAGGGTCACGACGCCGCCCGCCACCAGCAGGCTGTTCTTGTAGAACGTCAGGAAGTCCGTCTCGAACAGCAGCGTCCGGTAGTGGACCCTCGAAATCGTCTCCGGGACGAGCTGGAGTTGCTCGGTGAATATCTGGTCCTGGGGACGGATGGACGTGTGCAACATCCAGAGAAGCGGGATGAGGATGACCGCGAGCACGAGCGCCACTGCCCCCCAGAGCGCTACTTTCTTCATGAGCCGCACGCGGGTGTAGCCGATGCGGGCCGCGAGCGACTGCGTATCGACTGGGCTGGGTGGGGAACTCATTCAGTACGCACCTCCTTGGCTGGTTCGAGGACTCTGAAGTAGACGGTCGCGACCACGGCGAGGAACATGAACAGCAGCGTCGACATCGCCGCTGCCATCCCGAGCCGCGTGAGGCCGAACCCGAGTTCGTACGCGTAGATGGGTGCCAGCCGTGTCGCATCACCGGGGCCGCCACCGGTGAGGATGTACACGATGTCGAACTTGTTGAACATCCAGACGCCACGCAACAGGAGCACGATGAAGATGACGCTCTTGAGGTTTGGGAGCGTGATATCTCTGAACACCTGGAACGTGTTAGCACCGGCGATTCGCGCGGCCTCGTAGTGGTTCTCGGGGATGCTCTGCAGGCGAGCCAGCACCATGATGGTCACGAAGATGGTGAACTTCCAACTGCTTGTGAGGATGACGGCTATCATCGCCGTACTGTGGTTGCCGAACCAGCTGAACGGCTGGTCCAGGACGCCAATCGTGAGCAGCACCTCGTTGATAACGCCCCACTGGGCGTTCCCCATCCACAGCGCGATGAAGCCCAGCACGGCCGTCGGAATCATGTACGGGAGGATGACGATTGCCTGGACCACGTTCGAGAACTTGAACGACCGGTTGACCAGCAACGCAATCCCGATGCCGGCGACGAGCTGTAACGAGGTGGAGCCGCCGGCGAACAGCACCGACCGCCACACTGAGACCCAGAACGTGTCCTGGCCAAGGAGTTCGATGTAGTATCGAATCTGTAGATGAAGGATCGCAATTCGGTCGGTTCTGACTCTCCTATCCTGAAAATCACACGCGTACAACTGTTATTGGTAGGCCGAGCAACTCCTGAATACTTAACATGCTTAACCTCATGACGCTGGAACAGGGCTGGACCTGGACAACTGTTACACATTTCCGGCGGCGAATTCAGCATCTCCGTTGAGAATCCACTCACAGTAACGATACGCTCTTGGGTAAGCGATTGTTGGTGGCGTCATAGCGCTGTTTCAAGGATGGATTTGAGCGCTTCGTCGCCGGGTTTTCGGCGGACGCGTTTTCGAAGCTGTAACGCTCTGAGGTAGGGTATCAGCTTGTCTTTGGAGACGCCTCGATGGGGCGAGAGCCACCGTCGCGCTAGCGACGCGTGGCTCTCGCACGTGTTGACGTGCACGTCTCCATCAGCGTATTCACCCTCACCGTGGACGACGTACTGGCGGTCGAATGTGTCGTCCTCGTCGAGTGGCTCGTACGCTCGAATCACGTTAATTGTGTTTGGTAGTAGTTGGACAGGTTTTTAAAGCGGGCCACCCCCTACTGCTGCAACCCCTACAAGTGTTTGGTGTGAACAAACAATATAGTTCTCTTCCGTCTCTCAACTTAGTGTATTACAACCACATGCTTGTAATTCCAGTCTACATCTAACCACTATTCATCCTCGACTATTCTCTTGGGCGGTCTGGTGTTTGTTAAAATCAAACAAATGACGTGAGCGCCTGTGTTTCACAATTCTGTTCACGGAACTAACTGCGCTAAAGTCACTGGTAGCGATTAACGCACCGTCGACTATCAGGAATTAACGGTCCATCAGGATTGGGTTTGCCAAAATCAAAAATAATCTGATAGGGGTCCAATACGAACGAACAGTCTCGGGGAAAGATATTTACTGGTAGGAAATAACTGTTAAACTTGTATGCCCCCAGTAAAAGGACCTGAAGCTGAGGTCCCACCAGAAGCATATGACACGCGCATCATTGACCTCGACTTCCATGTGAATCCGGCTGAAAAGGAGCTGATAAAGTATGTCGAAGACCCCGTCGCTCGCGAGAAATTCGAGAGCGTAGAGTTCGGAATGGCTCCCCGAAAGGCCAAATGGGACGCTGCTTGGTCCGTTGCGGGAGGGAATGAAGGACTCTACACTCAGGGTCGTGCAGAAGTCGCTGAAGACGTGAAGATGGCCGCCGAAAAGTTCGCAATCGACGACCCGATTGTCAATATCGGCATCAACAACGCCCCAACCCAGCATAATCCCGTCCAGCGTAATGCGATCGTGCAGGCAGCTAACGACTTCACTCTGGACCGGATTGTTCCAGAGGGACTTGATGCCCTGATGATGGTCCCGCAGTGGGACGTTGAGTACGCTGTCGAGGAAATCAATCGCGTCGGCAATGAGGACGGTATTATCGGTGCCTATGGTTGGTTCGGCCCATTCCACCTTTTCGGCGAAGAGCGCTTCGACCCGCTGTTTGAGGCGCTTGTTGAACACGATCTTCCCCTAGTCCTCCATGGTTCGCTCAACTTCTGGCCCCAGGACACTCCGGTAGGTGACGGGATGATTACGTGGACTGAACAGCTGGGTTTCGACTGGCCAGTTCACGCCATGCTCACGACCGTGAATATGATTATGACTGGCGTATTCGACAAGTATCCGGATCTCAACGTCGTCATGGAGGAAGGCGGCCACTGGTGGCTCCCGTTCGCCCGATACCGGATGAATGAGTTCTACGAGATGCACCCGGACGACATCCAGATGGTCCCGCGGATGCATGACTTGGGGAAGGATCGCTTGGACCGCACCCCGAGCGAGTACCTCCGTGAGAACATCTACGTCACGACCCAGCCGATGGCGCCGCCAGAACGTGCGAACGACTTCAGCCAGATGCTCGATCAATCGATGGCCGAAGACACCTTCCTGTACTCCAGTGACTGGCCACACCAAACCCTCGACCCGGCGACATGGGCATTCACGAACAGTGCATTCGATGAGAACCTTCGGAACGCGGTTCTCCACGAGAACGCAGCAGAGCTATTCGGAATCTAACCGAGGTATTCAAAAATGAGCGAAAATGTGAACGACGAAAGTCCAGTAGAAGATGGATTCACACGTGTTGTGGCGGCGGACGAACTAGAACCTGGCAAAGGGATGGGCGTCGAAATCGATGGGATTGAGGTCGCACTCTTCAACGTTGATGGTGAGTTCCATGCCATGAGTAATCGGTGCCCCCACCAGCGCGCTCCTCTCTGTAAAGTGGGTGAAAAGAAAATCAACGGCGACAAATGCTGGAATGAGAACCGAGGTGGTTTCACTGACAAACCCGCAGTTACCTGTCCTTGGCATCTCTGGGAAATCGACCTCGAATCTGGCGAACACGAGGCTTCTGGAAAGCGAATTGGCGTCTTTGACATCAAAGTCGAAGACGGTGACGTCTTCGTCGCAATCTGAGACGAGATAACTCAGCAACCCACTCTCTTCTTATCGTACCGCAGAGTAGCTATGTCCGGGATTCATTGTGGAGGCATAGTCCATTCCGCTTCAGGAGGATGCTGTGCTTCATCATCGGACAACGAAGGATGCTGTACTGTCGAGTGAGGCAAGAGCTTAGCGGTCTTGGTTGGAGAGACCGAGAATGGCTGTCACACCCAGGGAAGAGCTCAAGAAGAGTTTACCGGTACGTAATATTTAGCTCGATGTCGTTAGCAGTCGCGTTGAGGGCTGGTACGAGTTCTTGTTCGCAGTATTTCTCAGTCAGTCGGGTTGCTGTACCACCGATTGAGATCGAACCAAGTACTTTGGAGTCTTTATCAAGAATCGCTGTGCCAACCGCATGGATTCCGGAGATGTCCTCTTCGAGGTTCATCGAGTACCCTTGTTCTCGAATTTGTTTGAGTTCCTGCCGCAGTTGCTCAGGGTCAGTGATGGTATTTTCCGTCATCCTCTCCAACTCGTTCCGTCCGATGATCGCCTCTCGTTGCTCTTCCGGTAGGTTTGCCAGAATCGTTTTTCCCGCAGAATTGCAGTGCAGGGGCGTCTTGTTCCCGATAACTGCATCCGGATTTAGAGAGGCACCAGAGACGTATCCGTCGATGAAAACTCCTTTGCCATTCTCTTCGACCATACACCACGCTGTTTCACCCGTTTGAGATGCAAGCTTAGGCAGTTCGTTTTTTGCTGCTTCGTAGATTGGATATCGGTTGCGGGTACCAACACCAATCGAGAAAAACTCTAATCCAATAGTATATTTCCCGTCCTGCTTCACTACGTAGTCATGCTCTTGTAGCGTCGTCAAGTGGTGGTGGATGCTTCCTTTCGACATCCCCAAAATATCGCTTAGCTCAGTAACTCCCATCTGGCCGTTGTCCTGCAATTCCTCAATAATTGCAAACATCGTCTCGGAAGATTTGATTCCTCGGCTTGTTCCCATACAGGCTATAAACATCATGATCAGTCATTAATCTTCTCCCTGTTGGGTGTTCAGGACAGAGTAGATGCTTGCAACGAAACGGTGAAAGAGGAGCCCCTTTGCAATCGAATCAATCATAGGCTGCAGTAGAGAGCGTATGACGCTGATGAATCCGATTGAAGAGGCACACCGCCACGATCGCTCGGCCCGATTGAACTTGTCGAGGTAAATTGATCGTGGACCCGTTTAGTGATGTATGGCATCTGGATATTTTTCAGTATGTCCTCGTAACTCTATTCAAAAACTATTTACTCCATTGTATCATAGCGAATATTATGCGGTATGACAGCGACCAGCATATAGAGACAGCAGAGTCGTGTACATCTCCGGCAAACACCGAGACTGTAACGGACAATCTACAGCTATCTCGCCGTAGTGTACTGAAAGCATCTGGAATGACAGGAGCTGTCGGACTCAGCGGACTCTCCGGGTGTACGCTTATTGGTGGTGGAGGTAGCAGTGGCGACACCATTACCATCGGCGCTACACTTCCGCTGACAGGTCAGTTTTCCTCGCTCGCGGAGGACATGGAAGAAGGCTACCGCATCGGCGTGCAACTGCTGAATGAAAATGGTGGCATTGACGGCCAGGAGGCCAAACTCATCATTAGTGACGACGAGAGCGACCCTGAGGTCGTCCGACAAAAGCTCCAACAAATCACGAGCAACAACGATGTCGACATGCTCTGGGGGAGTTTCTCCAGCCTCCTTGTGACCGCCGGGAGTGCGTATGCCGAGCAGAATGGAATTCCCTTCCTCGGCATCGCCTTCTCGTATATGCAGCCTCACATGGAAAGCAACTACGAGTGGACGTTCATTCCGTTTCCTAAGTCACGCGACCACGCTCGGTCGACGGTAGGAATCTTGGACACGCTGCCTGAGGATACACGTCCGTCCCGTGTGGGAATTTGGGAGCCGAATTCCGGGTGGGGCACGGAGATGGCCGACGAGTGGGAGACGCGACTCAGTGACGCGGGGTACGATATCGCACAGCGGGACAAGTTCAGCCTCGGATCTCGGGACTTCTCGTCACTCATCTACCAGGCCGATAGCGCGGGCGTCGAAGTCCTCCTGAGTAATCCAACTCCGCCCGGTGCAATTACGGCGATGAATCAGATGGAGCAAAACGGGTATGCGCCGAAGGCCATCTACTTCCCCAGGGGGCCGAGCCCAGACGCGTTCTGGTCGTCACTCAGCGACACTGCGGAATCCGTCCTCCTGGGGCCGGGTTGGGTGCCTGGAAGCACCACCAATGAAAGTGACAAGATGCAGAACCTCTACGACGAGAACTACGAACGTCCCGATAACGGTCTGCTCCCCGTCATAGTCGGGTCGTCGTTCAATCTCGTACAGGTCGCCGATCAGGCGTTGAGAAACGCGGACTCCACGGACCCGTCCGCGATCCAGGAATCACTCCGCTCGACATCGTTTGATACGGTAGTCGGTTCGTTCTCATTCGACGAGTACGGGATGCCTGCTGACGGTGAACTGACCTCACAGCTCGGCCAATGGTGGGACGGTGGGCGCCGCCTGGTCTACCCTGAGACTGAGTCAGAGAACGCGATGGAGTTCAAGTATCCACTCAAGCCCTGGGACCAGCGTTAACCCACATATTGGAGCACCGAGAATAGGGCAGTGGTCTCTTTTCGAATTAGTGGGAGAGAATACTAGTACCGAATCTTCTGGCTGTGCCGACGTGAGTCTGGCACTCCTGAAGCTGAGCGGTCATGATATTACCAAATTCGCATGAAGTTCGATGTGGCGAAAGCTACTGTTGAGACGATCTACCCGCCTCTCGGGATTTCGTTGCCGGGGGGTCCTTCCATCTCAGATGTCTCTTAGGGCTCTGTAGTTTCGGTACACTGCGCTGGATTTCACGGATGTCGGACGCTCCGTCGGAGGTTGTAGACGGTGGCTTTGAGAATGATTTCACGGAATTCGAGCCACCAGGTCCGCGCACGCACGGCACCGCCGAGCGTGCGCTTGATGCTTGAGAAGACGGTTTCAGACATGGATCGTTGATGATACCGATCACTGTCCATGCGGGCGTTGTGAGCGTGATCGAGTGAGTTGAACAGACGGTGTTTAATCAACGGGCGGATGCCGTTTTGACGGAGTTCGTTGCGGAAGGCTCTTGCATCGTATCCTTTGTCAGCAGCGAGGCTCCGCAGGTCGCCCGCATTTCGGCGGGCGACCTGCGGGCCGATCTTGGCATCGTGTTTCTTCGAGGTAGTCGAGTGGATGTCGGTGATGTACAGTGTTTCGACATCGACCAGTGCAGTCACTTTCAACGCCCGGATGCGGTAGTCTGTGCGGTTAGCGTAGTGTCGGCCTGGTTGGTCACGATCGAAGCCGGTTGCATCAATCGAAGCGTGGCCTGTGCGTTTCTCGGCCGGAGTGATCTGCGCAAAGTATGGATACTCACAGAACATATAGAGTGTATGATGGGAACTCGCCGGTTCGACGTGACGGAGCACCTCTCTGAGGAGGCACTCGATAGAGCGATTAACGAAGCCCAGAAGGCGGACGAGGCTCGGCTCGTCCGCCGTCTGTGTTTTGTGAAGAACCTCTACGCGGGCGATGTACTGGAAGAAGCCGCCAGACGTGTCGGGATTTCACAAGCCAACAGTAGTCGCTGGGCACACGCATGGAATGATGCCGGTGTCAATGGATTGCGACCGAGTTTCGGGGGCGGTCGGCCCCCGAAACTCTCAGGCAAGCAGTTCGCCGAGTTGTGTGATATCCTCGAAGAAGGCCAACCGTGGACGCCACGGGAGATACACACGCTCATCAAAGACCGCTACGGGGTCACCTACGATCCAGCTCACTTGAGCCGGAAGTTGCGCGAGAGCGGGATGCATTACGCCAAACCACGACCGATGGATCCGCGGAGTCCTGACGATGCAGACGAGATTCTCGCCGAGCGCCTTGACCAAGCGCTCGGCGAGGAGACTTCTGGAAAGACAAAGGAGGAAGAGCCAATCGTATTCGGCTTCTTTCGATGAGGCGTGGCCACAGCCGTTTGATAACTCTCAGCGGATGTGGTCGTACGACCGAACGGTAACAATCGAGAAACCGCTGGTGACAGCCCCATGGCGCTCGTTCGGTTTCTATGCGCTGACGGGAAAGAGCACGATCTCGTTTGGAAAGCGAATTAACAAGGAAACGGTCTGTGATGCGTTAGAGGTGATCCGCGAGCAGAATCCGGTGGGGCGGATTCTGCTCGTGGCGGACAACTATGGCTCCCATCACGCGAAACTTACCCAACAACGGGCCGACGAACTCGGCATCGAGTTCGTCTTCATCCCGCCGTATTCGCCGACATTGAACGCGATCGAACCGCTCTGGAAGAGCCTCAAACGAGATATCTCACCAGAGATATACGAGAACGAAGACCACTTCAGAGAGTTCCTCACCGAGACATTTCTTCAATTGAGTCACCGCGTGAGCTTCGCCGCCGACTGGATAGAGACATTCCTCCCGAACATCCAGAGGTTGCGCTGATCACTTCGGGGTCGGCGGGTTCGTCCGGGTTAGAGACAACTGATTTAGCTTTTGCCACCGTAACACGGGTGAGGAGACGGAATTCCGAAGTCAGAGTATTCTGTCTCTTCGCTTTCTACGGCAATAACGCAGTCGTCGCCGTTGCGTCTAGCGAAACTACAGTGCGAAAAAAGATATCCCAATTTGTTCTATTGTCTACCCGATCAATAGATTATATAATCTGTATTGGATTCGGTACAACGTGTTTTCGGTGAGAACGACTTGGGGTTGGTTGTCGACAGTGAATTTTGATAACATTGTCTTAGTCATTCCACAAAGAGAGTGCTATTCTTGAGTTTTAGTTCCATTCATCCAAATTCTGGTTCAAAATTAAGCTGTAGCTTTGGTATTTGTCTTTCTAATCCCAGGCATGGTTATTTTCGAAGTGAAATATAGATTATAGTATATGGGGACAGGTGTTTCAGCCGTGAATAGATAGCTAAGCTTGGGAATCAATCTCGTTGAGTGCTTCCGTAGCGACATCGCCTAATTCACCGGCCTTGATATGCGAGTATCGCTCACGGACCATCTCTTCGGAATTATCGAGATATCGGGCCGCCACCGTGTACCCGAAAGCACGAACGAGGACCTCTCCCATCCCTCGTCGTCCCCCGTGGGGTGCGAGATAGTCGTGTTTCGGGTGGTCGATAGCAATATCAGTTCCGTCAGAGATTCGCTGAAGAATCGACCGAGATCCATCCGTCGTGATCGACGGCGGCCGGATGTCCTCGTCAAGCGCCAAGAGTAGATCGCGAGCGTACTCACCCCGTTGTCCGTCAATCGCATCCGGGTGTTCACCTCGGTCGGCGAGTTCATCCCAGACGAGTTCCGCAAGCGTTCGTTGGTCGAACGTCGGAAACACCGGCCATCGTTCCGTCGGTGGGTTCATCAGCTTGCGGTAGCTCCGAAGTGGCGAGATCACCGGATCGGGGAGACTCGCGGCGTCCCACTGCTGCTTCTTCCGGTAGACGTCCATACTCCCGTCGTCGAGCGAGAGGTCCTCCCAGCGGACGCCGCGCCGGCGTGGGTCGTTCGGGTCTCGTAGTAGCTCCCCGACTCGAACGGCGGTGTAGGCGAGGACGAACACCAGAGCCCGGTCACGAGCCGCCTTCAGCGCCGCGTAGCGTGCTCGCTGCTTGTCGAGTGGGTCAGTATCCTCCGGGAGTGTCGTGTACGCCTCGACGGCCTCGCGGGCCCGTTCGTCGACGTAGCGGGTGAGGGCATGGCGCTGTTCGGACGTCCAGGCCTGCTGGTCGCCGGGCTTGCGGCCGTCGTCCTACGGCAGTGGCCCCATCGCACTCGCCCTCTGGGCGTAATGTGCCTCGAGATAACCCTCGTTGACACACCAGCCACACCACGCAGAGATATAGCGGTAATAGGTTTGGACGGTGTTCTGCTTGAGGCCACGATCACCAGCGAGATGCCGGGCGTACTCGCGGAAGACGCGTTCGTCGAGGTCCTCGAATATGGGGTCGCGGTCGACGTCGTCGGAGACGATTCCGGTCCAGTCGTCGGCGCGGTTGCCGGCGGCCCACTCGGCAAACCGCTCAAGCTCACGCGCAGCGTTTCGTCGATAGTTCCCGCCGTCGCCACCGCGGCCTTTCCCCTTGTCCTGGAGGTAGCGCTCGAAGCTGTCGTCGAGCGGCGTCGAAAGTGCTCGATCAACCATTCACCGGCCCTCCACCGTCCTGCGGGCCCGGTCTCGGTGCTTCTACCCCGGGGAAACGCCGTCGTGAGGCGGTTGCAGCATTCGTGCTTCACCGACGGCGGCGGGGTACTTCAAACTGGTCGTGATTACGGGCATAATCAGGACCACTTTTTGTATTCGCCCCATCGAAAGAATTCGAGGATCTAGAGTCTCTTAGCGCCGGAATTCCGCACTACAGGAAAATACATATCGTATATCGCTATACAAAATTCCGGCCTGGGTGAAGTTGAGACTACAGTGGGTTTGGCGGGACTGTAATGCATGTTTTCAGCCGAATCGGAGAACAGAATCTGATTCAGATTGCTTTCTGAACGGCGGCTTTTGTTACTATTTCAATCAATCCGAGGGATTTCCGATACTCTGGATAGTGTTGCCACTCAGATGCCGCCCTATCGCGGGCTGAGTCTTGTTACTATCCGATCCCGGTTTTCTTCTTCACCAGCGTTAGCGTGTTATCTGCTGTCACAATCGGCGAGTGTTCGTATTCACCGGTCAACTGTACCTGCACCAGCAGATCAACCGCTCGCCAGATCGAGTACAGGAGACACGCGAACGCGAAGTAGAAGAACCGCAGGCCAAAGTGCTTCGACGTTGTGGCGGCCATGAACCGTTTGATCGATTTGTAGCCGCTCTCGATTTCCCACCGGTAGCCATACTCAGTGAGAAGGCCACTCTTCCGATTCGTCATGAACACCGAGTACTGCCGGTGGTCGTCGTGTTCGGAGTTCTCTTTGCGTCGGTAGATCAGTGTCGTCGAGTGCCACTCGTTCTCCCCGAGATGGAGTTTGCGGTCGGTCTCATACCGATCCTTGTTGCGCTTGAGAAGTCGTTTCGCCTGGGCTTTCTCACTCGTCTGCATCCGCTTCGGAACCACATAGGAGAGGCCGCGCTGGGTGATCATCTCCAGGATGTGCTGACTGTCGAACTCCCGGTCCATCAGCACGTTATCGACGTGAACGGCTGCCTCAGCCGAGTCCAACAGATCCTCGACGATTTCCTTGCGTGTATCGCCTTTGCGTACCGGGCGCGCATCGAGGACTATTGGAACAGCGTTCCCGACCAGCTGGACCGTGGCCCACTGGTAGGCGTACTCATCGGTTTTCTCCTTCGTCCCGATAATCTCATCTTTGTGTCCGGCGCGGTCACCGGTGAACGGGTCGGACTCGGTAATGTCGATCGCAACAATACCGGCTCGGAAGAACTCCTCTGTCTCTGCGACTCGATCTAAGAGGCGACTCACGGCGTGGCGGTACATCTCCCGAATCTGTTCGATGGAGAGGTCGCGTATATGCTCCCGATGGGCGTGACCGAGCGGTGTCCGCTCTCGATTAGATTCGTGAATGAAGCTCCGAGCCCCTTCGTTGACGGCAAGGTTCTCTCGAAGTCCGAGATAGGTCTGGAGGTCCCAGTAAGCGTTCTCGCGGATCTCACAGCCCTCGCCACGGTCCAGTGAGAACGCAGGGAACGCAACATCACTGACCCGCTTAGTGACTCTCTCGGCCTCGTCTAACACTGTTTGATCATCAGGATCTGATTCTCTACTCTCGTTACGGTGTCTGTGGCTCTGCCGTTCTGGCTCACGCGGGACCGTTACACCCCCATTCTGGGCTTTGATAAGGATGGTTCGCGCTGTGGTCTCGACGGTGTCCTGGAGTTCAGCAGTGAACCGATGGTGCCAGCTGCGCCACAGCGTGGATTGGTTCGGCACCGAGTCCAGCCCGATCTGTTCGCATAGATCGGGGTGTTGGGTGAGGTATTCGACGAGAGCAGTCTCGTGGTCCCAGCCATGGCATTCTTTCAGCAAGAACAGGCGGAACAGTGTCTCCATCTCGTAGCTCGTTGAGCCTGCATACCGGTCGTGGGCATCGAACTGGACGTATGCGAGCGGCACTGCGTGGACGAATTGGTCAACGCCCTCGTGATCGTTATGCTGGAACCAGGGTTCCGCAACGAGGCGAACATCCGATTCTACTCCGGGGAGGGACGAGCGATCGAACAGCCGGCTCGACTCGTACGTGGGCCAGTCGGCGTAGGATCTTTGGGCGATCTGGCGGAAGACAGTACGGCAAGAATCACGTGTCAGGGCCACGGAGGGACAGTGGCAACGACACGCTCAAGTATTCGTCCAACTGCTCGTACAGAGGGCTCACTAAGCAGGGCAGAGAACTAGCCCGTGGGAAGACGAACAGTCACCGTAGTCCCTCCCGAGTCGTTCGTGTCAAACGACATCGTTCCGTTCGAACGGCGAACAACCTGATTGACGAACCACAGGCCGAGTCCTGTCCCATGGTTTAACGGATTGATCTCGCCGTCTGCTGTCAAGACGCTCCATTCTTGTTCTGGAATTCCTGGTCCATCGTCTCGTACCGTCAGTTCAGTCATCGTCTCCGTGCCTCGGAGGTGGATATCAACCCTCGGATGCTCCCCCTCCGAATGAATAATCGCATTTTCTACCAATTCCCGAATCGCTTCAGTAATCTCACGCGTGGTACTCGCCTGACAGTCGGGATCCAGGTCCGTCTGTAATGTCGCATCAGGGTATTGCGTCTGCACCCCTGAGACAGTTTCACTAATTGTCGGTGCCAAGTCCACATCCACGGTGTCAACGTTCTTGGTCAGAAGTTTCGTGATTCTATGTTGATTCTCCGCCATCTCAACGAACTTCTCACTTTTTTCGAGTATCTTCTCAGCGTCGGACAACACTGCATTTGACCCTTGCTGTTTGATGACTTCAGCACGCCCCTGGATAACATTCATATCATTCTTTACGTTGTGCCGGAAGACACGGCTGAGAACTTGCAGTTGCTCGCGGCTTGCTTGTTCCTCAGAAACGTCAATTATGTGTACCACATGTCCATCGATGTCGCCATTGTGCGTTCGAAGCGGCGAACTGCGTGTTTCACTCGGGAAGATCTGTCCCGACTTTTTCTGGAAATTCCGGATGACTGCTTCCCGGGAGGTGACTGTCGTCTCAAGCAGTCGCTCCACATCCGTACTCTCGTCTGTGATGGTGCTAAGATGAGTTCCCTCGATGTCGTCACTCTCGTACCCGAACAGGTCGGTAAAGCCCGGGTTGCACGTCGTAATCGTACCATCGAGATCGGTGACTACGACCGCGCCGCTGACGCTGTTAAATAACGACTCGTACCGCTCTTTCTGTGCCCGTATCTCGCGGGTTTGCTGAACCTGTTCTGTAATGTCTCGAACAACGCCGATACCGCTCTCTGGCTCTCCGTCTGCGTCGAATCCAACCTCGGCTGTTTCCTGCACCCATCGTGTCTTACCATCTACCACGATCCGATGCTCGATGTCATAGCCACCTTCTTTTAATGCTTCACTCCATGCTTCATCAACTTTCTCACGATCTTCGGGATGAACCATCTCTAGGAACCATTTATACGTCATCGGCGTTCCCGGGTCCAGGCCGAATATCCGATAACATTCGTCCGACCACTGCAGGTCGTTGGTATCGATATTCAGATGCCAGCTCCCGACGTGCCCGACCTTCTGAGCTTGCTCCAGATGCGTCTGGATTTCTTCCTCTTTCTGCCTGCGCGTGGTAACGTCCCTCGAAATGACCGCGACGCCCCGTTCACCACCGTAGAGTTTCACCGGGACAAGTCGTTGCTCGACACAAACCTCCCCGACCGATTCCAAGAAGAGGTCGAATTCGAGGCTTAACGTCTCTGACCCGTCGGGCTCTTGAACCCACTCGCCGACATCAGGTTCCTCATTTTTTAAGACCGCGGTGATCGCGTCTACAAACCGTTGAGGATCTTCATCAGGGGCAGCCATTTCTTCGGTGACCGACTCAATTGGGATGCCCTTGATTGCCTCCAGAGACACATCTGCATAATCGAGTGCCGCGTCGTTGGCAAACTGGATTCGCTTGTCCTCGTTGACCAAGAATGCGACTTCATTCATCGCCTGCACAATGAGTTCGTGCGTTTGCAGGCGTCGTTCGCGTTCCTTCTGGTCGGTGATATCATCGTAGATTGCGACGAAGTGGGTCACGTCTCCAGAGTCGTCCATCACCGGCGCAATCGTATGGTTGGCGACGAACCGTGTTCCGTCCTTGCGTTCGTTCACGATCTCACCGGTCCAGACGTCCCCGTCCAAAACAGTCTCCCACAGGGCGGCGAAAAACGAATCGTCGTGTTCGCCGGAACTAAGCAACTGGGGCGTTTCTCCGAGTGCATCAGCAGCGGCATATCCGGTCAACTCCTCGAATGCTGGATTCACGTACTCGATCTGCCCACTCACATCAGTAAAGAAGACAGCGTGCCCGGTGTGCTCAATCATCTGTTCGAATTTCTGTAGACGTTGTTCGCGCTCTTTTCGTTCTGTGATGTTTCGCGTTGAGCCGACGATTTGCGTCACCTCGTCATCGACGAGTACCGGTGCGAGTCTCGTTTCCCACCACGACCCACTATCGAATGCTGAGAGGTATTCTTCGTACTCAATAGACGTTCGTCTCTGTACACACTCTTTGTATTTCTCGCGGATCGCATCACCGTCCGTTTTGTTAGTGATTTCGCGGATCGTTTTTCCCTGGAGTTCGCCAGCTGGAGTGTCTGAAAATGTCTCGTATGCCGGGTTGACCTGATTGACGCGAAGCGTCTCTCCACCGTCTTCGACGTTGATAACGAACAATCCTTCCTGCGCGTTCTGGAACAACGTATCTGCACGCTCTAGGTCGTACAGTCGTTCCTTTTTTTTAGTGATATCGTTGAAGCAAACAGTAGCACCCGTGTCGTCGGGATGGACCCTGACTTCCCACCACGTTTCGAAGTTCTCGTTATACCGCTCGAAAGACGTCGTTTGTCCGGTTTCGATAGCTCGCTCGATCGCGTCCTGTGCTTTGGTTCCCTCAGTATTGGGAAAGCGATCCCAAATGTGCTCGCCGAGAAGTGACTCAGCGTCGGTATCGAGGAACTCCGTCGCTTGTCTATTAACATACGTGTACCGGAGTTCGTGGTTGAGAGACACTACGCCATCTGAGACGCGTTCTAGTGCGTTGCTTCGTGCCTGTTTTTGCTCTGGAAACCCGGTATTGGAGCGGTCTAAGGAGCTTATATCGATTTTCTTCATTTTATTACCCGGACCGTGTTGTTGATCTGTTTCACGCCCTCTGCCTGTTTTTCCTTAGCGGAATGAACATCTTTGATTTTGTCGACGACGGTGTTCGCCTGTTCGACTGACTCATCAATCATCCTGGCAACTTCTTTTCTACTGGCGGGCTGACCATCAGTCACGTCCGAAACTTCACGAATTCCCCATGATGTTTCTTGGACGGATTGAGCAATATCTTGCAGTGTGTTCTTCGCTTCGATACCCTGTGTGATACTCTTCGACTTCCTCGATAGTTTGCTCAATACTGGAGACAGTCTCTCCAGTGTCTTCTTTGATACCTGTCGCTGCTGTTCGAGCTGGGTTTCGAATTGCCGGCAGTAGCAACGGATGGCGGTGACCATAGCCACCTGCTGGTCAGGGTTCATCACCTTCAGCATCGATCGAGTGCGGTCGACAAGCGTATCCAGCGCTTCATCGGGGTCAAGGTGTCGTTGTGCCGTATTTCCACACTGCCGTCTGACTGTGCCGAGTCCGATTTTAGGTCTTCGTCTACTGGGTCAATAAGGTGCTCGTAGAAGACGCCGGAGGCACTAGGATGGATTTTTAACCCGAGATCAAGCATATTGTGGAATTTGATTACTGTTTGACTGAGACATACGTCTATGACAGCATACGAATATATAATAATAACCCTCAGCCGAGAGGACGGCTATCAAAAGTAGAGCGTAGTCTTGTGGAGAGCGCCAAAAGCTGTGAGCCACGATCCGGTTGAGCTGGCAGTGCTGTGAAAGGGAAATCGGTGGTAAAAGCGTCTGGTTCGATATTCGAAGATCCCAAACTGGGCTTCGATGAGTGACCGATTTCTCAACGTCTCACGCTCACACTCGCAGTCTAAGAATTCAAGTGGCCAGTCGTACTAGGGCTCGCGGTCAACCTGCATCAGCGGGCGACCGCTGTCATACAATCGTGCTGCTGGCTCAGTAGTGCTTCACGCGGCGACGCCGGCTGCAAAATCGCGGATTTGGTCACGGGGATGGATCGAGGGAATGGTCTGTTAGCCGCTCGCGGCCCTCGTTGTCATAGCAGGTGGTCACTATCCATCCCGCGTCTAACAGTTTGTTCCTGGGGGTCCATCTCCTCACGCTCTCACTAGTGAATCGGATTGGGTGTTTGAAATTTCGAATCGGGCTCCACCGTCAGTGCCTTCGATGATTTTAATTTCCCACCCGTGGGCCTCGACGATCCGTTTGACGATCGCGAGCCCGAACCCAGTCCCGTCTGGATTGGTCGTGTACCCGCTCTCAAAAACCTCATCGCGTTCGTCTGCCGGAATACCCGGTCCGGTATCTTCGACGTAAAACCCGCCATCGAGAGCGCCCACGCGAATCATGATCTCGTCGCCACCATGTTCGATTGCATTCCGATATAAATTTTCGAACACCTGGATGAGCCGACTTTGGTCTGCATCGATCTGGACGCTCGACTCGATTTTGAGTGAGGCAGGTTCTGTTGAGACGTTGTTCCAGGCCTGGTTAGCGACTGCACGAACCGCGACCAGCTGCGTCTCGCCGACGGCATCGCCCTCACGAGCCAGTGTCAACATATCTTCGATGAGCCGGTCTATCCGATTCAGCGACCGATCGATGGGCTCGACGTGCTCTAGTTCGCCAGTCCTCTGGATGAGCTCTAACCGACCCTGGGCGACGCTCAAAGGGTTCCGGAGGTCGTGCGAGAGGATGTTAGCGAACTCCTCGAATCGGTCGCGTTCACGTCGAATAGTCGATTCGGCCTCGACACGCTGGAGGGCTGTCGTGACGTGTGTCACGAGCATCTCGGCGACCTCTTCATCGCGGTCGGAGAACGCCGCTGGTTCGTGTGCAACCGCCTGCACCACTCCGTACTTCCCGAGCGGGATGCTCAACAGCGCTCGTGGTTCAGCTTGGTCCACGTCTGGCTGTGACCTGTCGTCTTGGAGTGGAGACTGTGTTGCCGAGCGCGTATCAGTTAGGTCATCCAATCGGAGTACGTTACCCGACTGGAAGCTCCGCCCCACACAGCCGAGAGTTGCGGATACGGGCTGACACCCCTCGAGGGAGTGGTGGTCCGAACTGGCGGTTGGGACGAGCTGGTCGCCATCCGCGATCGCGACAAGGGCCACATCTGCTGGGAAAACGTCTACAACCCCGTTCGCAGTACGTTGATACACCTGCTCGCTGGAATCTGCGCCCGTAATTTTGGTTGCGACTGCGTGTAACTGAGTGACTTTCGAGGTGTGGGAGCGGAGCTGCTCCTCTGCGGCTTTTCGGTCCGAGATGTCCTGAATGACGCCCGTAAAAAGATGGTCATCGCCAACGACATATTCGCCAAAACTGACCTCCACAGGGAATTCATCTCCGTCGGCGTGCATACCGGCCAATTCGAGGGCATCCCAGTCGACAGTTTGGCGGCCGTCGGTGAGGTTGTGCGACAGCGTCTCCCGAAATCGAGGGGGCATCAGCATGGTAAGCGGCTTGCCCACAAGTTCGGTTGTGGAATAGCCGAAGAGGTCCTCAGTCGCATCGTTCGCGTACCGAATCGTACTCGTGTCATCAATTGAAATGACCGCGAACGACGAGTTCTCTGTGAGCGCCCGGAAGCGGTTTTCCGAGAGTTCGAGCTGGTGTTCCCGTGCTTGTAGCCCCGTTGCATAGTAGCCGAGAAGCACGCCAGCGGCCATGAAGATGGCAGCGCGATTGAGATTCAACACGACCAGTTCGCCGGCTGGGAGCTGTTCCAGCGAAATAAGGAACAGAAACCAGACGTTGACGGCGACGCCGACGATGGCCCCACCCAGCGACCACATCGAAAGCTGTCTGATACGGGTTGGTGGAACCGTTCTGGCGAGCCAGAGGCCACCGAGAATGAGTCCGATGCTGACGACGAACGGGAGGATGACTTCGATGAAGTTGATAAGGTGGTCGTCAGGGTCCATAGCGGCTCGGGCAAGTGTGGTCAAAAGAAGTGCAACTCCGAGGAGTGCTACCGACCATTGATTTACCGCCCGAGACCAATCCCTCATTCACAGGAGATAGCAGGTTCTAGGCTCATAATGTTCCTGATTGAGATATGCTGTGGCTGCCTGCTCGTCGTCGTCGGGTTTTGTTCTGCAAACTAGTTTGGAAGCTGTACGTCCGACCGCCGTCGATATCCCGAACATGATCCGGGGTTCCCGGGCTTACAACTCGTAGTTACCTCACCAACGCGTTTTTTTTATCAGCGACCAGCGTATCGTTCGCGTGTCGTATACGCTCTTTGACTCTTTTTAAAAATACTCGATAGATGTGGCAAATTATTAGACTCGCAGAAATTACTTGTCGCTCCCGGATTCCAAGTCGGTAGATTCAGACACAGCGATCAGCAACCTCCCATCGTCCATCGCAGTCACCATCTTGGATTCAATAAACGTCGTATTGTCTTCCCGAAGCCCTTTACTCCGACCGGTCCACTCTCCACCACTCCGGACGACAGGGAGTACATGTGTCCGGATGTGTTTCACTTCTTCTTCGGGGTGTAGTTCGGTCCAGTGTTTCCCCTCGATCTCCTCTGCAGTATACCCATATAATGAGGCATAGGTTTCGTCAGCCTCCTTGAAGTGTTCGTCTGCTCCAACAACACCGACTCCATCAAGCTCAGTCTCTGCTTCAGGGTCAAATTGACCATCTGATTCGATAGCGTGACTGACGCGGCGAATCAACATCGTGTACTGGTCGGTTCCAAAACCCTTTCGTAAATAGTCCGTAACCCCTGCTTGGATGATCTCTGCGGCTATATCTGCGGTTTCCTCGCCAAAAAAAGGAGAACTGGCAGTTTGGGGCAAGATGAACGAACTGCACTGAGAAACTCGATGCCGTTCATTTGCGGCATATTGTAGTCGCTGATAATACAATCAAACGCAGACTCAGCGGAGGCGAGAAGTTCTAATGCCTTCTCGGGGTCGCGTTCAGCTGTAACTGAACAGTCGATACCGCTAGATTCACGCTCTAAGTATGTTTTCACGAGCGCCCCTAATTCAGGATCGTCATCGACGTGAAGGATTGATAGACGATTGAGCTCTTCCATTATTCTTGAGAAGGATATTGACGGTTATGAATATGGCGGCAGGAGTGTTTGTCGCGCATGATTTTTGCTTACAATACAAAACCGCAGAAGTAACTGGACCGGACGCGACTCAGGACCCACTCCCGGAAACTGTCCGGTCGTCTCCACCCGTATTGCCCGTGCTGTCGACTGCGGTCACGACGATCCGGTATTCGTCGACGCGGTCGCCACCGGCTGCGGTGAGTCGCTCAGCCGCGCTGTCGGACCCGCCACCCACGCTCGCTGTTACCGAATCGATGACTGTTCCTGTGTCCGGGTCCCGAAGTGCAAACTCGATGCGATCGAGGTCGTCGTCTGGGTCGATCGCGTCGACGCTTACCTGGAAGCGATCCTGTGCGCCCGCCGTGTTCGCGTCGACGTTCGTGATCGTCACCGTTGGAGCCGTCCCGTTTCCGCTGCCGTTACTTCCAGACCCATCGATATCCATCACGCGAACTGAGAAGGTGACTTCCTGTCGTGGTTGTCCCCCGCCGCCGAAGGCAAGCGTCGCGGTCACGTCTTGGCTCTCGTCGACAGTTTCGGGAGCCTCGTACACGAAGGTTGCCTGACCGCCGGTGCCGGTGGTGGCGTCAACGGGGCGAAGACTGCCATCACCGTCCACGCTTCCAGTGACCGTGACCCCGCTGACGGGGTTATCGAAGCGATCGCGAGCTTGGACGACGAGTTTCTGACTCCCGGTTTCGGGGATCGCAGTCGCGTTCCCTGCGATGTCGGTGAGATACGTCGCGGGGGGTTCGGGAACCCCGCCGGCAACAGCGACGGCAGCAAGCTGGAGTTCGTACGTCGCGCCCGGCTCGAGCGTGAGTGTGAGCCGGCCACACGGCGCCGGCGGTGCCTGTGTGCAGTCGATGCTCGTCACGTACCGATCGTTGTCCGGGTCGCCGGCCGGATCGAGTTCCGCGGCGAGGAGGTCCTCCCACTCGTCTTCGGTGAGTTCCGTCGGAATCGTTATGCGCATCGGGTCGCCGTCGGCTCGAACGGTTACCGTGCGGGCCGGCGCACTCGTCGGTTCGATCCCAATCGAGAGGCGGTCCGTTCGGGACGTGGTGCGTTCTCCACGAAGCGTCGTCAGCGTGAGGCGGCGACCATCGACGAGATCTTGCTCGGTGACTGCCAGTCGAGCGTCCTCGAAGCGGTTGTACACGACCCACGGTTCGACGACCGTGTCCGGGGCGTTGGCGTACTCGTTGTAGCTCGGCGCGTACACGACCGCCCGCGTCTCAAACGACGTCCCCGACCCGTCCCAGTAGTCGGCCGTCTCACCCGTCGCGCGGGCGTTGTCGATCTCGATGGTCGCGGTGTCGGTCGTCCGGACGGTCCCGCTGGCAGGCGGCGGATTGATGAAGAACATTCGCGGCGGGTAGCGGAGCCCGGCGCTGACCGACGCCGTTTCATCGGACCCCGTCGCCGCGACCCCCTCGATGACCGTGGCGAGGTCGGCCATCTCGTCTTGAGCCTGCTCGTTGTGCTGGAATTCGAGCTGTTCGTTGAGTGCGGGCACCGCCGTCGTCTGGAGGATGGCCAGCAACGCGAGCACTAAAGCGAACATCAGGATTGCGCCGATAACCGGTGAGACGGCACGGTCGGCAGCCCGGAGTGTCCGACGGTCGGTGCGACAATTCGTAGACCGTGGTGGCTGCGAGCGCCGAGGTGAAGTGGATGAGTCAGACATGGTTACACCAGGAGGAAGAACACCACGATCGTGAGCAGGACAAGTGCCAATCCGTATTTTAGCCCGCTAAGAGCGTCATTTTCGGCGAGTTTCCCCGCGATGAGCCCGCTCCCGAAGCCCTGGATCAGTGCCGAATGCAGGAACAACAGTCGATAGGTCTCGACCGGAATTGCCCCCAGCGACACCGCTCCCTGCCCGCCACTGCCCTCGGAGCTGGCTGCGATCTCGGCGATCGGCGCGAGGTAACTCGCACTCACCATGACGATGACCAGCAGGTTCATCAGGGGCG
>ENA-ORCR01000207-ORCR01000207.1-marine-metagenome-genome-assembly--contig:-NODE-207-length-57500-cov-3.998694_pt1 | contig 57500 bp, 47 predicted proteins | sample MGYA00237782_ERZ508514 | MGnify/ENA primary metagenome ERZ508514 (study PRJEB26185, sample SAMN06268960) | marine metagenome | isolation source: Eden Landing Ponds, San Francisco, CA, USA | place...
CCTGCTGATCGTACGCGGTGACACCCCGAGGCGATCCGCAGCCTTCTGCTTGCTAATATCGTCAGTGAGACGCATCGACACCACAGCGCGCACCTCACCGAATCGCGGCCCTCGGACCAGCTCACCATCGACCTTAGTGAATCCTAACGCCGGACGTCCAGCTTTCGCCGTATCAGGCAACCACCGCTGAATGTCACGGACGTCCGCCCGCCGCTGCAGCTCCAACCCTGCATTATCAAGCCCGTCCAGCACCCCAAGTACATGCTCGCAATTCTCGTCATCGATATCAAATCCTTGTGAGACGACGTGCACCTCAACATTACCATCCACCAGCTCGCGGACCCGATCGGCAATCGCCCCATGAGTCTGACCGATGTCAGCGAAATTGTCAACGAAGAAGTGAGGGATGTCGTTATCCACACCGTACGAGATTGCAGCGCCGATCCCAGTTGGCGACGACGCCACCCCAACATGCCCAGTGCCCACAGCGGCAGGGAAGTCCACTTCGTGATTGACCACCCGCCTGACGAACTTATCCCGCTCCGCCGCCCCGAGCCCAGAATCTGCGAGGACGTCAGTGACTGCGAGGACCTGCCGGAGCGGGTCTTCCACCGCGGACACCGTCTCCGCAGTCACGACTGCGACGAAGGAGTCACCTGCAGTGTCACCCCCCGAGTCGTCACCGCTATCAGTGCCGTACTCTGTGATATCCACCTGTGTCATAATCCTGTACGTAGAGGTTCTGCGTCGCTAGGTATATGCTTTCGCGGGGTATTCCGCGGTGCAGCTGAAAACTACTCGCAGAATACCCCCGCAGAAACACAAACAGTACGCAGAACACCCCGCAGAACCAGAATCCACCCCCGCAGAATCACACGCGGAACCCATTCTACATCCCCATCTCAGATAGTTGAGTGGTTATATTGTGGCGCGGGTTCTGAGGGATTTAGAAGCCGCGCCAAGCAATCTAAGCGTGTAACTGGTGTTTGGCGCGGGTCTATACCACCGGGTTTCGTCCGAAGAGGGTGTTAGATATAGGGTGGGTGGAGGATTTACCTCCCAAGAGTCTGAGGTGTTTAGTGTCACTGTGACTGCGCTCACACGCCGCGCAGCTCAACGACTCCCGAGGAACCGTTACGAGAATCAATGCAAAATCCCGCGATTGGACATCAGGCGCGGAATCGACGTGAAACGAACCAGGGTGGCTAAGGCGATATACCACCCTAGCATGCGCTCTAAGCGCGTAACTCCCGTTTGCCAGGGTGTGATATCGGCCGATCTCGTCCAAAGATGGTGTCTGGTATAGAGGGATTTACCCTCCGCGTGAGAGAGGCAGTGGTAGTGGTCACTCAGACGCCGCTGGGCTTCGAGGGCAGTGACTGCAGTGTCACGGGGAGTGGCACCAACCCGGCCTGGGGTGCAGACCAACGACCACGATCGACACCCGCGAAACTGTCAACGCTCACACGCCACGTAACACTCACCAGTCACAACACGCACCAATCCCCTCACGAGCACCACGCCCCGCTCGTGCGCACGCACGCGGCAGCAGAAGACCACTATGACCATCGATCCAGACACACCAGCAGCGGCCGTCCACATGCGAGCGCGGCGACTGCCGCGCCCTTTGACACCACGCCCACCACTGACGACGTGGACCGACACGGACACCACACCCATAATCACTATTTCCACACCTCTACTAACACCAAAGAAAACAGCAACTCCCCGGGTGTGGTAGAAAATAAGCCCGTCAGAGCGCCTATCCGCTGAAAACAACACTCTATCACATCCCTTCTCTGAAAGTCGGAATAGTGGGATGGGGCAAACAGCAAAATAGTAAGTAAGGTTTCCAGCCGGGGTATGGTGCTACCCCATCGATCCCTCTGTTAGGGCGTGAAACTAGTGATTTGCCACCACACACCTTCTGTGAGAGACGATTTAGGTGTGGTGGTGACGGTGTCGTTCGAGTGGGGTGTGGTTGAGTGGCGATCGGCACCGGCCCGCGTGGTGGGTGTGTTATGGAATTTTGAGAATCGCATGATGGTGGAATGGCGCTCCGGAAACTCATTGTTATAGGTGTCGATGACTACCCGCACGTGGATTGTAGTCACCGGTTAGAACACTCGAAACCGCCGGAACCCCATATTCAAATACTTCTCAGGACAAGCCTTTATGTTTGAACCGTTCCTATAGAACGGTAACCACGCTGCGTGCGAGAATAATCGCACCACCACCCGCTATGCATCCCTCTACTTTGGCGATGCAAAGGACACCACGCGCGAAGATTGCGCGCAGTGTGGGGAACTGAAAACCTTCGCCACCACACGAAGGGTGCCTCCCACATGCAAACACAAGAGACACAACCTAATAAGAGTAGTTGCACCGACTCTAAACCAGCAACAGTCGTACTCAGTGACGACCAAATAATCGAGGCTGCGCACCATGTCGTCAATGATGATGCGCAGTTGCTTCACCTATATCTTGAAGAGAGAGACGGAGGGATTGACATCACAATCCCCCTTACCTGCGCTGGGACGATGTGGGCGCGTTCCCCAGCTGGGGAACGTGCTCTCGGCCTTAGTTCAGATGGAAGCGGCAGCGAACAGGATGTGACGGTTACAGGCAGTAGACGTAATGTGCCGACATGTACATGTGGAGCGGATCTCTTCGAAACTGCCGAACTCACTACGACCACTGCTCCAAAACCCGATCGGCCTTCAGTTGACACATACGAAGTTCCAGATGCAACGTGTAGCGAGTGTGGCGAGTCAGTGGGTGCAGCATTTGGTACGATGGTCGCAGTCACTATCTGGGAGATGCGCGGAGAACCGCTCCCTGGGAGCACTGAGGACAATCAGGAGTGCAAGATCGTTACGGACGGCGGTCGTCCGGCACACTCTGAGTGTGGGAATGTGTTCGAGACAGCGGTACAATCTGCGCTCGCGTTGCTGTCGGTTGGTGAAGTTAAAACTGTAGACGAAATCACGAAGGACTCCGTATTAGTGTCTAATACGTGGTTGTTCGTGATCTCCACCTGCTCGAATCAAGGAGGTGACAATCATGACGGCGAGTGACGACATGACCGTATCGAACTGGAGCGCGGTGGATGGTGCAACGATTGGCGAAGCCATAGAAACTGTGAGCGGATTTTACTCGCTCACACCGAGTGAAGCGGAAGATGAGATTGACGAGGCGATCGATGCGGGAGATCTCGTTGAAGATAACGATGGAATGTTCACTCGAATATACGTCCCTGATGCTGATAACGAAGACGATGATACAACTGAAAGGGGTGTTAAGGAGGTCTCAGAAGTAGAAGCCGTGCGGTGCCTAAACGACATCCTTGAATGGTACCATGCACAGGTGGACAAATCAATTCAACATGAGGAGTGCGAATACGAGACTCCGCGGGAATACTATCAGGAAGATCGTGGATGGACTGACGAAACGATTGACGGCAAAAAATTGGGGTACGCCCCACCGAATCACAAGGGTAAGTTACTCGATTATTTAGTTCGGGAGGGGTATACTCGTGATGAAATACTTGCAACTGGACTGGTAATCGAATCAAAATATGGTCGTCTCAAGACGATCTGGAACGGTCGGTACGTACTTCCATATCAAGATGAAGATGGAGTCCTCGTGTTTGCGATTAGTCGTTCAACTACCCCTGCAAATCCGGCAGACTGGGCTGGCCGATACGGGGAGGATGACACTTCTGAGAAGTACCATAAAATCCCAACGACGCGCGACGGTGTCGCTGTTGAAGAGCCGATTTACGGGTTAGATACTGTTAATCCTAGTGAACCGGTTCTCATTACTGAGGGAATCGCGGACGCAATTACGGCGCATCAATACGAGTACCCGTGTATTTCCCCAGTAACAACACAGTTTAGTAATGATGCCATGGATCGGCTTGGTGACGTACTGACCGATCACAGCGTTGAACAAACGTACATCGTTCAGGACTCGGAACGTCCGTCGTCCAGCGTCGTTGAGGTTTCTGATGGGAGCGAGCAACTCCATGTTGATCAATTCGGTCCGGGTGTAAAAGGAGCGGTGAAGACTGCGTCAAGGCTCGTGGAGGATGGGATTGATGTTCGTGTCGGCGAACTCCCGCGTCTTGGGCTTGATAAGGTTGATCTTGACGATTACCTGATTAGATGGAACGGTGATTTGACTGCAGTGCTTCGAAGCGCAGTGCCGCCATCGCAGCACCCCGCTTCAGAACCGTTGAAACCCAGCATCAAAGACGTTCAAAATCAAGACCAAAATCATCCGCCAGACATCACCAGTACTGGTGAGCAGTCTGCGTTATGGGAGCTCACCATTACCGATGTCACTGGATTACACGTCGGTGATCGTACGAATAATCCGCTTGGGCATCATGGGGATAGTGAGAACTATTTCACGGTCGTTGAGGATGATGAGGAATTCGCGTATGACCACAAATACAAGACAGCATACAACGCACTGACGTATCTACTGTGTGAGGAGGGCACTCGGAACGCGAACCGACCTGGTGGCTCACTCACTGATGAGGACGTATGGATCGCGTGGCGGCACGCGAAAGAATCGGGGTACATCAGTAGTGATGATAAATGTCCATCAGCTGCGCTCCGTCACATCGCACTCAAACACGGTATCTGTGCATCTGAGGACATTGAAGACGGGTGGAAGCTTCCTCATGGTGCGTATAAGAAAACACTCGAAATCATTGACGAAGAGTACGACGTTGAGCACGGTCACCCAGTAGGGAGGGAACAAGTCTCAACCGTTCCTCTCGCACGGATTCAGAACCTGTCGTGGGATGAAGCTCAACGTTTTGTGAAGAAGCAAGGGTTCGATTGGCCATCGACACAGCAGGCACGGTCACGGTTAGAGGATACGGTCGTAAATACAGTTGCTCGACAGGATCATAAGGTCGTTGACGCACCAACGGCTCTCGGAAAGAGCTACACAGTCGCTACGTTCCCTTGGCTCCGGCACTGGAATGTCACGGGTGGTGCGCCAGTTGTACACGTACACGCGACGCAGGAAGCCCGTGACGAAGCACTTGCAAGCTCACGGCAGGCTGAAGGAGTGAAGGCGAAAGCGGTCCTCGGTCGAAAAGAGGCGTGCCCGGTCGCTGCTGGAGAGTTCGACGATCGACTGTCGATTAACGGAGAGCGGGCTTCGGAGTGGATGGACCGGCAGTGTGATGGGAAGGGAATTCCACTCAGCGTTGCCCATGCTATCCTCTCGGAAAATAACGACCAAGATACTGAACTTCCCTGCTCATCAGGCGATACGGAGTGCCCGTCAAAGACTCAGTGGAAGGATGTTCCTTGGTATAATCCTACTAGTGATAACGATGGGGCCGGAGGATGTGCCGGTGCGTCCGGTGCTGACGCAGATGAGCGAAGTGTGAAGTACGATGTCGTGCATGCGACGCATCCGATGTTGTTCGTCCCATCGATGACGAACGATACCAACATCGTGATTGACGAACTTCCCGATTACTCGATCCGAGTTGAAGACGGTAACCGTGAAGGAGGTCTCTCCATGGATCGTATTCAGAATGCCGTGTCGGCGTACCTGCAGGAGATTGATGCGCCGGTTACGACGTGGGAGTCTTTCATTACGCTCGCCCGGTCACGGGGTGATGATGAGTTCGGGGAGTTGTACGGAACGCTCGCTGATCAGTACTTCCAGCTCCGTGACGCTGTTGAGGAAAGCTCACCTCCACTTGAGTGGTACGTTGAAGAACCTGACGCACATGTTCTATCTCAGGCGATTATTGAGTGTCTCATCGATGCATTCGATGGTGAAGTTGACCGGAATGGCCTTCGGAACGGTACTACTGTTCATACGCTCCCTCGCATGGACGATGAGCAAGCACGAGTTCAGGTCAGCCTCGTAATCGATGAGGATAATCGCGTGAAGACAATTCGGCAAACACCGAACATGACCGATGCTCGGAGCGTCGTCGGGCTAGACGCTCATCCTGCTATGCCACTGTGGCAACTCAACAGCCTCGAACACATCAAACGCACAGAAATTCTCAATACGGAGGAACGCCGGTTTTGGCGACTCTTCGAACGCGGACTCTTCGCTGTCCAAGTCGGTACCGCGACACGGCCGCTCTCTGGTCCAAACGCACAGAACTGGTTCAGTGAAGAGAAACTCAACGTGCTTTTCGGAGAACTCGTTGATGAAGGACTTCGGACAGCGATCACAACCACGCAAGTTGAGACCGAGCTAGAGTCAGTCCTCTCTGAGAACGGCGTTGCCGCCCCAGAAACGATGCACTACGGTGAAGTTCGGTCGCGGAACGATTTCGGGAACGAGGACGTCGGGTTCGTAAACGGCTGTATGGATCCTGGAGATGAGTTCGTACTCACAGTACTCGCAGAGTACGGGTGCGACGCTGAGCCAGAGACAATAATGGATGAGGATGGAAACGAGCACAGAGCGCATGGACGCGGATTCTCCGGGCCGGATGCTGACACTGCAGATGCGATTCTTGCGTCCGTGCGAGAAAATGAAGTTGCACAAGCAGCTGGAAGATATGCCCGGAATGCTGACGATCAAGATGATCGCGCCGTCGTGTACGTTCGGACAGACGCGACTCCAACTGGATTCGCGGACGTGCAGGTCGGTGGCGTTGAGTGGGTCGCAACTCAGAAGCAAGCTCGCATCATTCGCGCACTCAAATCAGATGAGTGGCTCAGCGCGAAGGACATCGCTGAGAAGATGGATTCGACGAAGCGGCATGTTCTCAAGACGCTGAAGAAACTCCGGGGCCGCGATGTCGTGGACTGCAAAAAAGGAGCTGGGAAGTATGGTGCAGATCTGTATCGCGCAATCGCCGGTCGAACGAATACAAACCTCACAGATCTCGGGCCGTTGACGTCCCGCGACTGTATTATGGACGGGTCGATGTGGTCGCTCGTAATCCGCGACGCTGACGCGATTCCGCAAAATGTGGAGTACACCTCCCCGTCCCCGGAAGAGCTAACGTCAACACTTTCCGGAAATTTCGCTCCTTCTCCACCGGAGCAACCCCGCGACGGTGAAGATGACTTCATGGATGGGTCGTGGGTGGTTAACAGCGGTGAGACTGTATGACCGGTGGAGCCACACTGTTACGACAGACGCGAGCGCTCATTAGTGCGCATTGGTCGGAAATTGCACGAGCCCTCGCTCCACCGACGGTTGCGTGGAAGTGGAGTGAGTCCGACGTTCCGCATAAGGTGAAGTATCGTTGGAAGGACGCTGGTCTCACCCGGCGCGCGCCAGGTGGTGAGCGGTGGATGACCACGATGGCATTATGGTCTTACGTCATTGAGTGTGCAGGTGACGATGAGTCTGTAGGAGTGGATGCTGTTGGACAGCAGTTGTTGCCTGTTGATGTTGATGCCCAGTCAGGGACGCGTGTTCTCTCATCCATGACACCCACCCCAGCCGTTACGGAGACCAGGCAGACAACACTTAATGGTGATCTGGTCGATGACAGCGCTGACGTTATCCTTGAGGAGGTTCGTGAGAATCGGCGGAAGAATCCTACGCGCATCTCGGATCGGGAGCGGGCTGCAGCGCTGGCAGGACAAACTCGGCTGCAAACGATCGAGGACCACGACACTGAGCTGTGGGAGACTCACCACATCATTACTGATGGCGTAGCTGTGGCCGTGGGCCACGTATACTCTCCTGCAGATACCGATAGCACCACTAACGGCATCGGGTCCGTTGAATCAGGTGTTGATCCGGGTCAGACGCGGCTGCGGGCGTTCAACCAGTGTTCTTGGAGCGTCACCGTTTAGAGATCACAACTTCGTGTAAACTACACGCCTTCGACTGAGGTCTCGTAGAATTCTTACTTATCGCCGATCAATACTTGTATGATTAATATATAATTGGTATTTCTACCCTCTTGCACGATTATGACGGCTGCCCCATCTTCCGTGTAATCCAGTGCTTCAACGACACTGATTACGACTGGGTGACTAGGGTGTCCTCGAAGGTGAGTCAGCGGAGGACGCAGTCGCAGCGATCGATGCACGTCAGACTGTCGCGCGGAACAAGGCTGTCGGTGGCCACGACATGCCGAGCCACACCGAAGCCCGTCAGGATCACGGGCAAGCGTCGCTGCAGGCGTTCCGTGCCGCTAGTACGGCGGAGCGGATCCCGCGCGTGCGTGCAGGTATACTACGCCGGCGGCGACGGTCGCGTAACACCAACCCCTGAAAAAACTTGTGTCGTTATAGACATACCCATCTGCACGCATGTGCGGACGGCCGGACGGGCGTGTGTCGCCGTGTACGCGCCGACGTACGTACTCAGGTACGTACGTCGGTATTCTTGATCGAACCGACCTTGTCCGGTATTTGCGAGTACACGCACAAAAATCGAGTATGAGCGTAACAGATACTGCAGTCTGAACGACTCGGTTGAATACGACGAAGAAAGCGACGCAACTCGATGCGTTGCGTGTGGCATGCCAGCATCGAAAGTGTATGACAGACTGCCATGTGTATCGTGTGCGCCGTGCCGATCGACCCGCTTCTGGGCGAGTGAATATACTACCTTTGAAGACAATAGAAGCGCGTCGACAAACTGCCGCCCGCATGGGGTGGCTGTTCCCGAAGAGAGAGTGAGAGTCCCGGTCGTGGTGGACCGGGGCTCATTCGGACCGCCGGTGGTGATGCGGTCCGCTTGGACGCAGTAGTGTGCGTCCGTTTCACCCTACGCGATCTCGTTCTTGTTCCCTTTCTATTGCCTGTCAATACGTTCGGACGGGCAAACAGACGTACGCCCGTCCGTACACGAACACGGACGTAAGTACGTACATCAGAACGTACACTGCTGTGTACACGACTACGTACACAGACACTCAATGACGGACGCGTCTACGCACCACGTGGTGGCGAACGTTCGTGCGGACACAGGCAGTTCCGAATGGAACTACCACCGCGACGACCAGTCGATAATCTACAGGGATAGAACAAAGTATCCGGTACCGCAAGAAGTCGAGTATCCTTGCCGTCAAATCAACACTCTCTCTTCGACCCGGATCTGGTGGACGAGTACCTCCAGCAGCAAGAAGTCGAACGCCCAGCAGACACAGACAATCTCGTGGAGGCAATCGAAGGATGGATCGGTACCAGCACGTCACTGACTGAACGAAACCTGCAGCAATCGTTCGTGAGCGACATTTTCAGCGACGTACTCGGGTACACGCGACCGCGCGGCAGCGCCGGTGAATTCGAACTCTTACCCGAGTCACTGTCTGAAGGCGGCGACGGGTTCCCCGACGTCTTACTCGGGCATTTCGAACAGGACGACGGTGAGTTAACTGAAGACGTGCGGAAGGTCGTCGGAGAGTTGAAAGACCCGGGTACAGACCTTGACAAAGTTGACCCGTCAAGACTGAAATCACCGGTTGAGCAAGCGTTCGAATACGCAATCACGAACGGACTGTCGGTCCGGTGGGTCGTTGCATCAAACATGGAAGTCGTCAGACTGTACCATCACGGATCCATCGATCATTACGAGGAATGGGAAATTGACCGATTCCTCGATGACGAAGACGAACTAACCGAGACGTTCTGGGAATTCTATTTCATTATGCACCGCCGGTTCCTCATCGGCGAAGACACTGATTCGGATATCGAGGATCTCATGGCGCAGAACCTGTCCGAACGGTTAGAGCTCACTGAGGACTTCTATAAATTCTACCGTGAGGCAGTCGAGGACGTGTACGATTCGATCCTTGAGGAAGACCCGGAACTCGCCGAATCCGGCGACGGGCAACTTGCAGCGATTCAAGCTGCACAAACGCTGATTCACCGCGGGCTCGTCATTTGCTTTTTCAGCGATCACCCATCCGGGTTGCTTCCGGATGATTTGCTGGAAAACGTCATCGATACTGGGCGTACACTCCCGACGCTGGACGATGCGAAAATCTATCCACTCATACAAGACCTATTCCGCGTTATCGACACCGGATCACCGGAACAGTATCCGTACGATATCTTCGGGTACGACGGCGGTCTCTTCGAGCCCGATGACGTACTGCAGTCAGTTACACTCCCGGACGAGTTGTTCACCCGTGAATACGAGATCGGTGAAACAACGATTAACGGCGTGTACGGGTTCCACGCGTACGACTTCCACCGCGATTTGAATGAGCACGTGCTTGGACGTATCTTTGAGGAGTCTGTCGGTGATATTGAGCAAGTCCGCGCGAACCTCGCAGAAGGCGACAGTAATCCGTTCAGCGGTGAGCGTGGTGACTACGGACTGTACTTCACGCGAGAGGGGCTTACCGAGTTCGTTGCGCAGCACGCAATCGATGACTTGCTCGCAGATAAGCGCGAGAAAGTTCGTGGTGACTTAGACTTGGAGAACGGGGAGATGGGGCTGGAGAACCCCGACAAAGAGTTCCTGGAAACGTATCTGCAGGAGATCATTAACATTCGAATCGCGGATATCGCGTGCGGGTCCGGTGCCTTCCTAGTGAGCTGTTTCAATCACTTGTCCCGGGAGGCACGACGGGTGCATGAGAAAATGATTTCTGCACAGGAAGGACAGGTTTCTCTTCGATCGTTCTCTCAGACGGAAATCGATATTCTTGACAAGTGCCTGCACGGGAACGATTTACTTCAGGAAGCGGTCGAAATATCGAAGCTGTCCGTATGGCTACGCAGCGCACGGAAAAACACGTCCCTCGGCATGCTTACCGGGAATTTCGCGTCACAAGATGCACTCTCCGGTGAGATTCAATTCGAGGACCTCGATGAAACAGCCGGGTTCGGTGAGTTCGACTTGATTATTGGTAATCCGCCGTGGGGCGGCGAAGTGAGCGCGGACGCTGCCGAATGGGTGACCGGAGAGTTCGGTGATGAATTCGACGTCGATAACATGGACACGTACGAGTTGTTCATCCTTGTCGCGTGCAAGTACTTGGGTGACGACGGGCGGTTAGCGTACGTACTCCCGAAGACACTCCTCCGATCCGAGAAAGCGGAAATCCGGCAGCACCTACTCGATAACTACGAGTTCGAACGGTTCCACATCATGGGCGCGGACTGGTTCGGGAGCGATATTCGAATGAGTACTGTGACGATGCAACTCAAGAACACCGACCCTGCGGACGATAACACGTTCCGGTCGATGACTCTCGTGGATGAAGACCGGCGGAAAGCAATCGAAGGCGAGTTGAGCCTATCGCAACTGGAGTCCGCGTATTCATTCGACATCCCGCAGGACCGGTGCATCGAATCCGGTGAAATCGAACCGTTCCGGTACGTTGAGGATGACGAGATCCTCGGGACGATGGAAGAGAACTCGATACCGGTCGGCGCGGTGTGCGAGTCCCACCGTGGTGTCGAGTTGAATAAGGCCGGGCACGTCATTAAGTGCCCGGCGTGCGGGAAGTGGATTGCCCCGCCGCGCGGCCGGGATCCGGATACGGAGAAGACGTGCAATTACTGTGACGTCGAGTTCGAGTATCAGGACCGAGTGGCTGAAGAGTACCTGATTAGCGACGACCCGGCGGACGGCGACGTGCCGTACATGGACGGGGATTCGTTCGATGCGCGGTACGATGAACTGGAGTTGAAAGGTCTCGACTTAGGGTACGACGGTGTCAATTACAAAGACAAGTCCGTGTACGACGATGATAAACTGTTCATCAGGGAAGCCGGTGTCGGCCTATCCGTTGCGTACAACGGTGACACGGTGTACTGTCCGCGGTCGGTGTACGTGTACAAGATTCGTAATGATCATGATGATATGCTGGACTGGTACGTGGACGTCGATCTTGACGACGATGATGAGGAGTACGAAGGGAAGTGGGCGGACCCAGATGACGTCCCGTCCGATCTCGATACGACGACGTACCATAAGTTCCTACTCGGACTGATGAACTCCCGTGTCCTGCATTACTACATGTTTAAACGATCCGGGGAGATCGACGCCGCGGAAGCGTTCGCCAATATGCGGCAGGGCGATATTCGAGAACTCCCGGTCCCGGTGTCGAAACTCTCAGAAGACGACGGGCGTGAGACCGCTGAGGAAATTGCTGACGCGGTCGATACGATGCTCGACGACGGTGAACTCGGTGATACGACGGACTGGAATATCGACCGGTTGCTGATGAGCCTGTACGGCTTAGACCCAAGTAAACTCGTGTACATCAACAGTCAGATGGGGCTCGGTGCGTACCACAAGAAGATGCAAGAACTGTACCCGGACGGGAAACCGCCCGCTCCGGAGCGGAAGGACGACGTGACGTTAAACGTGGAAGCGGCGGAAGCCGACGACTGACGATCGCCGATTAACTCTCCGGGACTAAGTCTCGATGCCGGAACTGCACCGGCAATGAACCACCGTTACTGGTCGCTCGGACGCGGTACGAGTACTGGTCTAAGTCTCTCCCGGTCTCTTCGCCGAGCGAATCGGTGAATACGTCCACGACCTCGCATCGCTCGCCATGGAATCGACTGTCTGGGTCGGACTCATCGATGTATACCTTGACGGTGTCACCAGGTTCGTACGGTGATGATGCAGGTTGCGGGATGTCTTCCATCTACTGTGAGCGTGACTGACCACCCCCTTCAAAATTTTGCAGTTTATGGTTGTGGTTTAACGGCGGTTACACGTCATGTAACCCCTGTTAAATGCGTTGTTGTATTATGAGAGCGGTGTTCGTGTTGCGAGTGAGTGCTGGGTGTTTTCATTTGGTATCCACGGACTCGGGACCCGCCAATTCCGGGTTTATCAGGGATCAACGGCGAGCTTAGAGTATGAGCGATATGATTCGACGGGTCGAGGACTGGGCGACAATACAACGCGGACTCGTGGTGCTCGCCGCCGCAACTGTAGGACCCGCAGCATCCACGACAGTCTCACCAGGCGTGTTCGATTATTTCGCGTACGCGTCAGTCGCGGTCGGGCTCGCAGGCATGTACGTGAACACCGCCGCGCAGCGCGAGCGGTGCCCCGAGTGCGACGGGCGCGTGTGCCCCGTGGTCCGGTACTGCGATCACTGCGGGCACGAAACCGGATGCGACCACGATGTTGAAGCCGCCGGAGCGGCATGTCCAGTCTGTAGCGAGCAGCAATGACCGACAGCGAAACACACCCGCGCGGAGTCCCGAACCTCACCACTGACGAGTACCGTGAGTTCCGACGACAGGTCGAAGAGTTCGACCCACCTGCAGAGATGTGCGAGGCAATCGACCGTCACCGCCGCGCAATCCGCGGAGACGAGTAAGTTCAGTCGTCAGTGTCAGAGAACGGGTCGATAGCTTCACCAGTCATAGAGAAACTCCCGCCCCCGTCACTGCTATCGATCCCCATTTCGAACTCGGCAGTTCCAAACAATCCATCATTGAACCAGTCATCGTCAATCTTGTCAGACATCACTCCTCCATATCCTCTAAAACGTGTTAAATTCGCGGTAAAGAGGCTTTAGAAACTGTTATCAGCCTCAGTCGCTGACCTGTGTTACTGGTCACTGTTATCGTCCACAGTTATCGACGCAGATCGCCGTCACGGTTTTATCAGAGCTCAACAGGGAGGCGGCGGGCCGCGGACGGTGAGGACCGATGACACGCTTACGCGCCGGGTACGCGAGAGAGTTCGTATTCGAGTGCCCAGTGTGTGATGGGACGATAACGTTCGTTGACCCGAAGGACAAGTCCGGCGAGTACTAACACCGAGACCATCTATCACGATGAGACGCGGGTCGTGTGCGGTGAGCACAGTATCGATGGGTGCGTTGCCGAGTTTACTGTCACGGGCTCGACGTCGATGTGGTACCGGTCGTGTAACGGTGTCCGAGAACCCCTCATTCACGGGTACACACCTGTATTCGACGCTGCATGAGTTGATGAAACCCCGTGAATGATAAACAGCCGGGCGAAATGTGCGTGTCAAGGACACCAGTATACGTAGTCAGATGTCTGTGTACATTTTGTGAGTGACTTTCCGGCTTTATACAACAGTTGAGTGGGAACTGACTGTATGCGAAACGAATGGATTCGTAGAAAGCTGGAAAGCGGTCTTCGAAGCCAATCCCACGGGGTTGCTCAGCAATGTATACACAATCCTCGATGTATGCACCCTGACCGGGCCGAGCAACCGACCGAGTGCATAGATTCTGTGGGGAACGGGGGGAGATCTGCTCGGCACTCATCCCCTGTCCAAGACCTATACTTAAAGAATCGACTCTCGGTCACTCCAGATCGACGCAACGACACCCCCGGTGCATACGCTACTACTTATACTATCCATGGCAACTGACCGAACCAGTCTGAAACTCACCGATGAACGGAAGCAATTGTTCGACCAAGCGACCGAGATCGTCGCAGCTGACGAACAGGACGACCCCCCGCGTTCTGACGTGATCGACGCAGCACTTACCCACCTCATCGAATCAAAAGCTAACCTGAACAGGGTCCGTGATGAGTACCCACCACAGACAGTAAAGGACTGCTGCAACACGCCGGTGATCGGACTGCGCTACCGGACGAGTATCGAGTCGAAGTGGCGCTAATCGATTGTACTCTTACGACGGCTAAAGCATGCTCAATAGGTTGTACTCACCTTGAGTTTTCAACGCCCTTCATAGAGACGTTCTGCGAGTTGTCTCGGTAAGTACTCTTCAGTCTCTTCAACCACCCAATTAATTTCATATCCATATTCGACTCTACGGATCTACCCCTCGTACGATTCAGTGTCAATAACAGCAAACGATGTCCGGGGGTCACCTCAGATCGACTAGTGAGAAAACCGAACGCTCTTTATTATCTGAACAAAACTTCGACGTGCGCGTGCGAACGCGTAGAGAGGGAGTCCAGCCTGCAAGCAAGTCTCCCTCTCAATGCGGCTCCCATATGGGAGCACCCGTGGGTAGTCTACGCGACGGTTTAGTTGTGACGACGTGTGACTCGGATAAGGTTGCTCCCAGTGCGATCGGTAAAATAGTGTAACGCTCAAAATGCACATTACATCACAATACGACGTCTGCGGAGTGGCAATTCCGTATAATGAGGCAGATACTGGACTGAGCGAGAAAATTGAAAGTCCAGCCTGTGGCGAAGTCTATACCGCTACTATTTCAAAAATCACATGAACGAACGTAACACGGTCATCAACGAAATTATTGATCACGTCGCTGAAGTTGAAGACAAGCCCCCGGAAAGTCTGCCTCCATTAGCAAAAACGATCGACCCAGACGCACTGGAAGTATTAGCGAGTGACGCTAACCGAATCGAATTCACATATCTTGGATATTCTGTTGTAGTGGCTGGAGAGGAAATACAAGTCCATAACACGGAGCGTGATGACAAAACGTAGATTAGAAACGGATAGTGTCTACCAAGAAAGTCCAACGCACCCCTTGAATCGCAAAAGTTCACAAGTATCAATCACCAAGAACCGGTAGATGAAGGATCGACCCGGAATCAGGGACACCGTAGAGTGGTTACGTGGTCGAGGTTATTACGAGGGACAAATCGCTCATAAGCAAATCGTGAATGGACAGTCTGCGGAGACAGCCGATCTCGCTGTTTCTGCCCCTCTGTCGTCTGCACTACAACAGCAGGGAATCACGAGTCTGTATTCACATCAGGCAAACGCTATTGAGGCGGTTCAGTCCGGGTCGAACGTTGTTGTGGCCACACCGACAGCATCCGGAAAAACACTCACGTACGTCGTACCCGGCATTGAGCGAGCGATCGAAAACGCAGGGAAAACACTCTATATCGCACCGTATCGTGCGCTCATCAATGATCAAGCCGATACCTTCGAAGCGTTTGATGATGAGCTGGGATTCGGTGCCTCGATTGATATTGGCGTCCAAACTGGGAAAACATCAAAGAGCGCTCGTAGGGAGATCAGACAGACACAGCCCGATATTCTTCTCACAACGATTGACCAGCTCCATCTTAGTCTCCTCCCGTACGCTCATGGAAAGAATTACTGGCGATGGTTGTTCCAGCAATTGGATACCGTAGTTATCGATGAGGTCCACATGTACCGTGGGGTCTTTGGAAGCCATGCGTCGCTGATCTTCCGACGGCTCAACCGGTTGTGTGACTACTATGACTCGTCGCCACAGTACATCTGTTGTTCAGCGACGATCGGAAATCCTGTTGAGCATGCTGCAACCGTCACGGGACGGCAGGAATCCACGTTCGAACTCGTGGATGATGACGGCAGTGCGTCGGGAGATCGACACTGGCTGTTTTGGAATCCGCCACTCAAGCAGGACACTGACGAGGATCAGTCGATTCCGGATCCAGCTGTCAGTTCAGACGGAACTGTCCGTGCTGGCCACGACGAACATCCGCCCGAGAAGATTGCAGTGGCCATCGATACCGAACCGAGTTCGATGACTGCTACACAATCTGAAAAAAGCGAGTCCTCGGACTCTCCTGATGAGATTGCGCTTCCCTCTCATCAGGAAGTAGTCGGCGGAGAACGACGTTCACACCACGTTGAATCGGTGCGTTTGTTCTGTGATCTCGTAACTAGAGGATATCAGACGCTGGTCTTCACTGCTGCCAGACAGGGAACAGAACAGTACGTGGATTGGGCGGATAGAATGCTGCGTGACCGGGGACAAGATGATCTCGCAGACAGCACTCACGCGTATCATGCCGCGTTGAATACGGATCGTCGCCTCGAACTTGAAGAGGAACTTCGTAGCGGGGATGCTCGTGGTGTCTGGAGTACAAATGCGCTTGAACTCGGGATCGATCTCGGTACACTTGATGTTGTTTTGCTTGATGGATATCCCGGAACATCAATGAGTACATTCCAACGGGCAGGCCGAGCTGGGCGTGGAGAAGACTCTTGTCTCGTTGTTCTTGTTGGAGCGGATGATCCACTTGATCAGTATACGATTCGGGATCCAGACGAACTGTTTGAGGGAGGTGCCGAACAGGCTGCAGTCAACCCTTCTAATGATTCAATTCGCCCTGATCACGTCGTCTGTGCAGCAAGTGATCACTTCTTATCGCCACGTGACGAGGACTATTTCGGTGCCGACCTACCGGATATCGTCACAGAAGCAGAAGCGAATGATCGCCTTCGCCGTGTAGAGAGTGGTAATCGGATTCAGTGGCGCGCCACGAACTCGGACGTACAATGGAACACGAATATTCGGGCGATCGATGACCGCGAAATCGATCTTATCGACCGACACCGTGACGCGAAGCTCGCATCGCTTGAATTTGGTGCTGCGGTACGGGATGCACATCCGGATGCAATCTATCGTCACCAGAAACAGACGTACCAGGTAGTCGAATTAGACCTCAAATCTGACCAAGCACTGCTTGAATCGACATCGACAGCAGCGTACACCCGAGCACTCCGAGAGAAGTCAATTACTATCGAAGACACGTATGAGAGTTCGTCTGCTGAAACGAATGAGATGACCGCACAAGCTACACTTGGGGAATTCACGGTAGAAGATACGGTCACAGGGTACTTGCGATACAGCGACCCAAGCGATGACACCCCTCAGGAGTGTGAGTTTGATGAACCACTGGAGTCACAAGCGATTAAGACAACAGGCCTGTTCATCACTGTCCCTAGTGATGTTGAAGCTCTGATTGTCGAACAGGCTGAATCACAAGAGGAGTATCTGAGTGCGCTCCACGCGATTGAACATGCGTTGATCTCGCTGTTCCCTATGGAGGTGTTGTGCGATCGAGGCGACATTGGTGGTCTTTCGACGCCAAGTCATGGCCAGACGTCTGGTGGGACGGTTTTCATTCATGATGGGCATCCTGGTGGTGCCGGACTTACACGCCAGGCTTTCGAACAACTCGATAACCTTCTTGAGAAGACGCTCACGTTGCTTCAGGACTGTGGCTGTCAAGATGGATGCCCGTCCTGTATTCACTCACCCCACTGTGGAAACGCGAACCGAAGCCTCAACAAGCAGTTAGCAACACAGCTATTGGAAGTGCTACAATAGCAATTTGGTACCGGTTTCTATTGTCATGACCTCCAGAGTACCACTACGAATAATCGTCTACATTTTCCGATTCTGAAGTGGTGTACTCTCAGTGCTCTGGCTTTACAGGTTCGCCTAGTAGTTTGACTCGATGGAAACCCTGCCGAAGTCACAGTTACTTCGGTTCGTTGAGCAAGCGATGCACTTGGCTCGGCGAGCTGTCGCTCGGTACTCATCGAAGTTCTCAAAACGGCGGTACACACTCCACCAGCACATCGTCTTGCTCTGTCTCAAAGTGCGGAAGAATACAACCTACCGGGCGCTTCTTGACGAACTGAGCGAGATGCCTCGGATTTGGAACGCTCTCGATCTTGAGGAACTGCCGTCTCCTTCGACGTTGTGTAAGGCGTTCAATCGGCTCGATATGGCAGCTTGGCGTGTCCTGCTCAACCTCTCAGTCACACTTCTTCCGACCAACGGTGTCGTCGGTATCGATGCATCTGGTTTCGACCGGAGCCACGCTTCGAAACTACACAAAGCGAACGAGATTGATCATTCAACAGCTGAAAGTCACGCTCCTCGTAGACATGAGGGCGAACGCGATTATCGACGTACACGTGACGACGACACGAAAGCACGACTCAAAGATAGCGCCGTCGCTCATCGAGCGGAATACCGGGAAAGTAGCGGTTCTCCTTGGCGATAAGGGATACGACGACCAGAAGGTTTGCGCAGTTGCCCGTGAGACTGGTGTTCGACCGCTCATCAAGCACCGCGAGTTTTCGTCGCTTCACAAGGCGTGGAACGCCCGATTGGACGCCGATCTCTACGGCCAACGTAGTCAAAACGAGACGGTGAACTCTCGGCTCAAACGGAAATATGGCACATTCGTCCGCTCACGGCTTTGGTGGAAGCAGTTCCGTGAACTCGTAATCGGCTGTCTCACTCACAACATCGACAAGGCACTCTAAACGTTCACTAACGGGCGCGAGGCAGATACGATCAACACAGTGAGATTGAGTAGCCGACCGACAGTAGCTTCCAATCGCCGGAACGACGGTCTACGAAAGATCTGCTTCGGTCGGCTCGTAGACCTGTATCCATCCGTCGCTCCGAACTTTCACGAGAGAGCCGTTGTACCGGAACTCGACAGTACCAACGCCCTGTCGAGAATCCCCGGCCACGTCCGGCCCGAAGAACGCGTCTTCAATCGCCGAAGCGTCCACAACCTCGTACAACGGTGGGGACTTTACCTCACTCGGAGATACGCCGTCGGCCTCTGCGATTGTATAGACGATTGCGGTGGTGAGTTCTCCGTTGCCGTTGGGTTCGTAGTGGCGCTGTGCTACCTGCGACCAGTGTGTATCGGCACCTCTGGTGGGGTCGTCTTTGTCCATGATTCCATTGTCAGTTCTCTTTCTCATTCATGTCACCACGTGCATGTGTTTCTTGCCGTGAATTGAGGCTGGCACCCATCCCTTCAAGGGCGGTCAAGACTTGTTCGGCGTGTTCGGCGGCTGTAATCCTCTCGGTCGCTTCGTCGAACGTAATCACGCCTTCGTCAACCAACTTCGGGACGTGGGCGTGATACAGCGAGACGTACACCTCTTCGCGCTGGTTTTCGGTTACTGCGTGGTCAGGAATGTCGTTCTCCCACGCGGCGATTTTCGTCGCCAAGTCGGTGAGCGACCATTCGGTGTCTTCATAAAGCGTGTAGCATAGGTAGCGCCGTCGGGGGTGTCCCAACGCTTGGTACACCGGTTCGATCTCCAAAATGCTCGGCGGCGGTAGTTGCTTTTCGGGTGACGCGGACGCGTCGGACGTGGCTTGCTCATCTGTGTTGGATTCTTCGGCCATGCGTAGGTGAGGGTGCGAGAAGGGAAAACAGTTCCCCTAACACAAACTGAAATCAGGATTATCTGCCGTATACGACCTATTTAGGGCCACATATGATCTATTTACGAACGCTTGACTGAGTCGGAGATGCTGCTGTTCTCGACGACTGATAGCACTGGAGCGTGTAATGACATGGCGTCTTCGAAGTGACATTCCAACGATCTCTTGATGGAATAGACGTACTCGAACCGAATTATTGGTTCAGCGGGGAACTATCATACTGTGAGGATTTCAACAGAGCCAGTGCTCTCGTTCAGTGAACCGCGCTCCCGTCGGTCGCGCGGATAACGTACTCAGTTCGCACACCTATCTAACGACTGTTTCAGCGAGAAAATTATTGAGGCAACAGAATTTCAACAGACCAGAAAATCTCCACTTCTGTCTCGGGATTGCTGGATTAGAGCCAGTGACAGAAGATTAGTGCTCACGTGAGCTGTCGTCCGATTCCAACGACACCGATGGTTTCGTTGTCGGCTTCAGCCGGAATTCCGGTAAACTCATACGAGATCGTTTCGCCTTGCTTGGTCAGGAGGTCTGCTTCGACAACTACTCGTTCGCCATCAGAAAGGATCTGATCAATCAACGCCTCAATCTCGGCCTTGGTCTCACCTTCGAATAGATCCATTGGCGTCAGTTCTCGGATCTCCGAAGCAGAGTACCCGATAACTTCCTCAAACTGGTCGTTCCAACGAATATAATTGAGATCTTCGTCAAAGACGTAGAAGAGGTCGTCAAGTGAGTTGAGTGCTGTCTCCAAGAACCGCTGTTCACGTCGTAAATCCTCTTCACGCTGTTTTTCGTCAGTAATGTCGCGGACCACGCAAACGTGTCCACCGTCATCTAACTGTGTGAGGCTCAAATTTTCGGTGACACGTTCTCCATCGGTCGTAAGGCCGACTGACTGCCCAGTCCATGTCCCCTCGGATTCAACTGCGGGTAGAATTTCCTGATGGAACCGGTCAGCTTCCCTTTCGGGGTACAGAGTTTCCCAGTGATCCTCAAGTATCTCTTCACGTTCTGCGGAATACACCTCAGCGTACGCTTGGTTCAGATAGACGTACTCTCCTTGCTCGTTTAGGATTCCGATTCCTTCTTGAGCGGACTCTAAGGCCTGAAATCCGCGGAACACTTCTTGTTCTGCTCTGTATTTTTCGACTAAGTTTTCTACTCGGTTTGCCAGTACAGTGTACTGATCCGTTCCAGTTCCTTTCTGCAAGTACTCTGTGACGCCTGCGGTGATCGCTTCGCTTGCGATCTCTTCGTCGCCCTTGCCGGTAAAGAGAATGAAGGGGAGATCAGGGTGATCATCTCTGACTAACTCTAAAAAGTCAAGCCCGTCCTGCTCAGGCATCTCATAATCACTAATCACACAGTCGATGGTCTTCTCTCGAAGGGTCTCTATCCCGTCCCCAACTGCTGTTTCAGTAGTCACATTAATATCTTCTCGCTTACGTTCGAGAAACGTCTTGACCATCTCCACGAACGCGCTATCGTCGTCAACGTGTAACGCGTGAATAGTACCTGTTGTAGAAGAAAAACTAAAATCCTCAAAGTCCCGTAGGTTCTCTTGGTTAGACATACTCAACAGTGCCAACTCAAGCTATATGAATTCTGTTGCTGAACCATACTGAATCGATGCTCCGCCAGAATTGACTGCTGAAGTCAATGCTTCAACCGAACTTCCACCAAAGTGTCCCAGATAAAAAATGGCAGCGGCTGATAACTTCGCCCCTTCGATCTTGTGAAAAACTACTGATTCTCAACTGAGAGGCAGTCTATTCCTGCGATCTCGAAACGTGCCCCACCAGTGTCGCTTTCAGTCACGGTAATCTCCCACCCGTGCCCATTCACGATTTGTTTAACGATGGACAGCCCATAGCCGGTCCCGGTGTCACTCGTCGAATAACCGTATTCGAAAATGTCGTCTTGGATTGACTCCGGGATACCGGGGCCAGTATCCTCAATATACAGCCCTTCCTTATCAGAAAGTTGTCCAACACGAATGGAAACATCGTTACCGACATGGTCGATTGCATTACTGAATAGGTTCTCGAACAGACCGTGCATGCGACTTTTGTCGGCTTCGATCACGCCGGTATTTGTAGCAATACATAACTCGGCATCTTCGGTCATCACGTTTCGCCACGCCTCGGTAGCACAGGCTTTGACATCAACTTGTTCTGTCCTTCCGATTGCTTGCCCATCCTTCGTGAGCGCAGCCACATCCTCAACGAGCGTCTCGATTCGTTCAAGCGATTCATCGATCTGTTCCAACTCCGGGATGTCGTGCTCTTCTTGTGCGATTTCGGTATGTCCACGTGCAACTGACAGCGGATTTCGAATATCATGGGTGAGGATGTTTGAGAATTGATCGAGACGCTCTTTTTGATCGCGTAGTTGTTCCTCACGCTGCTTCCGCTCGGAGATATCCCTGATAATACCGGTGAAATACTGTTCACCGTCGTGTTCGTGTTCCCGGAGGCTAATGAGCGTCGGTACCTCGTGGCCATCCTTATGCAGTGCAGGAAGTTCGACCCCGTTCCAGTCGATATTTCGCTCACCAGTTTCGACGTAGGAGTCCAACGCAGCGGCGTGTACAGACTGAAGACGCTCTGGGATGATCTTCATTTTCGAACTCCCAATGAGTTCGTCAGGAGAATAGCCAAGTATACGTTCGATGGCAGGGTTCGCGTAGACAATATCGCTGTTCGCGTCGATCGTCAACATTCCCTCTGCAGCGTTGCCAACGAGCGTCCGATAGAATTCCTCAGAACGAATGATAGAACTATTCCTTGCCATGTACCTATCAGGTATGAACTACGGGAGTGGGGCATAAACGGTTGCTGGTCGATTTTCTATGCATCGAAAAGTCGTACAACTATTCTCCGAAGTGATAGGATGGAACCAGCACTCATTCTCGTGTCGTGATCTCGAATCGGACACCACCGAGATTCTCACTGTCGCTAATGTCGATACGCCAGTCGTGGGCTAAGACGATCTGCCGAACGCTTGCCATCCCCATTCCAGTCCCACCGTTGGACTCCTTTGTGGTGAACCCTTGCTCAAATACTTGCTCTCGGTTCCCCTCCGGAATTCCCGGCCCATTATCCTCTAAGTAAATCCCGCCCTCGAATGAGCCGACGGTAACGGTCACTGGCGACTCGCCGTGTTCTAACGAGTTCCCGAGGAGGTTATCGAACATCCGCCGAACCGCTTCTTCATTCCCGTAAACAGTCGGTGCACCGTCAATTTCGAGCGATTCAGTGTCACTGTGCCGGTCTAGTGACTCCCACGTCGTCTGAGCCACCACCCCGATGTCGATTTCTTTGTGTTCGCCGACGATCGTTCCTGACTCCAGTGCGTCGGCAACGTCATCGATCAACTGGTCCATCCGCTCCAACGATGGAAGGGCCTCTGCAACATGTTCGACGTCGCCGGTTTCGATCGCAAGCTCTAGCCGCCCTCGAACCGTCTGCAGGGGGTTCTGCATATCGTGTGAGAGCACGCCAGCAAGCGATCCAAACTCTTCCAACAGTTCCCGCCGTGCCGTCACGTCTTCCTGGAACCCAACAAAGTGTTCGACCTCTCCATCATCGTCAGCCAAGGGAGCGACTGTGACCCGATTCCAGAACAACTCACCGTCTTCCCGATAGTTCCGCAGCTCTACACTCACTGGATCTTCAGTCTCAACAGCACTGGCTAGCTCAGCGACGGGTTCATCACGTGTGGCCTCGCCCTGTAGGAATCGACAGTTGCGACCCAGAACATTCTCCTTGGAATACCCAGTCAGTTCGGTGAAGCTATCGTTCGCGTAGATGATCGGATTATCTGGCTGCTCTGGATCGGTAATCGTGATCCCGATTGGGGTTTGGTCCATTGCGCGTTCTTTGAGAGAGAGTTCGTTCCGGACGACTTCGTCGTCGTCAATCTCGGAGATAGTACAGATCAACGTCTCCTCATCAGTGTAGGCCAACCGATGATCGACGCTGACTGTCTCACCATCCTTTCGAACGTAATCGGTTTTCCCAACCCATTCACCGTCTTTCGCTTGGGGAAGCATCACCTCACGTGCGCGAGTCAGTTCCTCCTCCGGATATATCGTCTCCCAGTGCTGACCGAGCAGTTCCGTCCGCTCATAACCGACAATCTCGGCGTAAGCCTCGTTAGCATACATAAATTCGCCGTTCGTATCGAGGAGGCTGATACCGTCGTGAGCTGTTTCGATGGCGCGGAATCCTCTCGTGACCTGTGTTTCTGCGCGCCGACGAGCGACGGCTTGTTCAATGCGGTTTGCAAGCACCTCGTACTGTTCGGTGCCACCTGCTTTCTGCAGGTATTCAGTCACGCCAGCCGAGATTGCTTCGCTGGCAATCTCCTCACTTCCTTTCCCGGTAAACAGAATAAATGGGAGATCTGGTTCGTCTTCTCGGATAGCTTCCAAGACCTCCAACCCGTTCAGTCCGGGCATATCATAATCACAGACGATACAATCCACGTTATTCTCGCGGGCAAGTTCGACACCGTCGGTCGGCATCGTTTCTGTTTGGACATCGAAGAACTCCCGCTCACGCTCTAAAAACGTCGAAACTAGATCCGCAAAGCTCTGGTCGTCTTCGATATGGAGGATCGTCACACCGCCATCGACGTCTGAGAGGAGCGCACCCTCGTCAAGACTGCCGTCAAATTCAGAATACTCCTGATACGACGCCATCCTCTACCACTTGTTATGGAGATTTGATAAAGATTCGGTGGGGAGTTACGTCGGGGTGGTATCAGTTTGTGCCGTCTCTGTGGCTGTGACGGTCTCTAGTGGGAGCTCAACGACGAACACTGCGCCGGTTGGGTTGTTGTCTTCGACCCAGACAGTACCGCCGTACTGTTTCGTTAGCGTGTGAACGAGGTACAAGCCGATTCCTGAGCCGGGACTATCAACCCCCTTCTCGGCTTTCCCGAAGATTTGGTCTTTCTGACTGTCTGGCACTCCTGGTCCATCATCTGCAACTCGCACCTGCACGGTGTCACCGTGTTCTGCCCCACTGACCGTGACGTGGGGTGTTGTGCTATCGTTATGCCGGACAGCGTTCTCCAAAAGATTCCGGAACACCGACGACAGCATCTCATTCGCCTGAACAGAGACCGATGGTAACTCACTAGCAATCTCGAAGTGTGCGCTCGAATGCCGTTCCCGGACTGTCCTCACCTCTGATTCAACTACTGCGCGGAGATCGATCGGTTTCAGGTCCGCAACAGACTCGTCTGTAAGCGACTCGACAAACATCCGCGCTGTCTCAGTCAACTCTACGACCTGCTCAGAACTCTGGATCACACGTTCGAGTGCCTCCTCTCCCTCCGCATCCACGTGGTCCTCCAGTAATTCTGCCCACCCGAGTACCACCGTCATATCGTTTTGGATGTCGTGTCTGACGACTCGGTTCAGCGCTTCGAGTTGCTCAGTCTTCTCTTCGAGTTCCTGGCGATAGGACTCACGCTCAGTGACATCTGTGATTGTCACGAGTTGCCCAGTCTGCACCTCCCCTGAGAGAAACGGTGTCGTAGCCACCTCGTAATACTGCGTCTCACCCTCCTCAGAGACCGACACAACTCCGCTTTCAGAGATGTGGTCGGCAAGAGTCTCGCTGACGACGGCAATCGACTCCCCGATTGCATTGGGGAGTTCTGGGAAGATTGTTTCTGCAGCCTGGTTGTAGTCTCGAATCTGATTCGATTGGTCGAGGTAGATTGCTGGCTTCGACGTCCCGGTGGTTAGTCGAATCGCTTCGAACCGGTCGAAATAGACGAAGAGTGTCCCGACAGCAAAGATGGCGACACCCGGTGGTTCATACATTAAGGGAAGCAGCGTTCCGGACAGTTCGCTGAGGATCGTAGCGATTGCTGGGACGCCAGTGACACCGAAGAGAAGGACGAGAGGACGGCTATCGGTGCCAGTATGGTAGAGGCGTTCTGCGAGCATGAAGAACCCGACCATGATAACCGCATACGAGAGGCCGAGAACGATCCAGTACAATATCTGGTGGTTGATTGCAAGATGAGGGAAGGGTTGTGTCGTCCACTGAGTGGTGAAGTAGAGGTTGTGAAGTGGGTTTGTGATTTTGAGCGCGATGAAGAACAGAAACACGGCCAGTGCTGGGTAGCGGAATGGCGTGTTCTGTAGTGACCGGCCAGTGTATTCGGCACAGAACCAGACCCACGCGCCAACCGCCACGAACGCGAAGATGAACCCGGTGATGTACAGCGCGGTTTTCCCCGTTGTTGTCGGCGCAAGCAAGTAGCCGAGGTATCCGCCACACCAAAGCGCAACCGACGCGAGAAACGCCACAAACGCCTTCCGTGTACCTGGGTGCTGGATCTCGCGTGCCCGTGGAATACTCCCGAGACACGCCAAGCCCGAGACCGCAAAGAGAACAACGTAGGCTAAAAAGATGAACTCCATCGTGGCTTTTGTCTACTATCACGCTGTCGGTTAGGTATTCTGGTTGATCACCGCCGATTTACAGTTGACCGTCAATAACCGCTGGCTTTGTTGAAACTCTGCTTGCTTGATACTTTCTGCTGGAACAGCCGTTAGGCAGGACTGCATACTCACCGGCTGGTTCACTCAGAGAACACTAAAACAAACTCTCTGGAATCTTTTCATGACACAGTCTTCCTGCTTCTCCTTCCTAATCCTGTAGGATAAGCTATACTCGGGGATAGAGCGCTGAAACGCTGTTTTATGCTGGGTTATCGTTTGGGAAACGCGCACTGTAACGGGGGGTGTCCGGAACTTTTTCGCGGCCATGAGGGTGTGCCAGGTACTCTATCCTTGAGGTATCCATTGGGTGTCCCGTTTTTCTGATGTCGCGCCAGATGTCCGGACCGTGAATCGCGGGCACGCGCCGGCAACCCCAGCGAGGTGGAGCTCCCGGTACAGACTGTTAGCGACGTGAGAAGGCGAGTGGTTGGATTCGAATCTCTCTCCGAAGTACTCGGTCAAAGCACAGGAACCGGTCGATATTGACCATGCCGCCCGTGAACACCGGGTAGCAACCCTGTACCCCCGGACAGAATTTTCACGTAACGCTTGGGTTCGTCGCTGGCAGCAACGTCCAATACTAACGACGCACGCTTTCTTGTCACCGGGAGACGTACGCTTCTACGTGGACGACGACAGGCGCGAACCGACCGACGAGGACCTGCGACGACGACACGCCGCCAGTCTCGCCCAACTCAAACGGATGTTCGACCGCACAGAGGGTGAGTGTCACGCGGATCCGGTGGACGACGAATATCTTGATTCAGAACTCGATGAACTGCAAAAAGAATTGAGAGAAGAACGCGGGCGGTAGACTGCTTCTTATCAACTACCGCAGTCAAGATCAGTATAACGAGGCAGAGTCCATCTTACCGCGAACGGCTGGGAGCCGCTCGCTGCCTGGATTTATTACACAAGAGTCCGTTGAACCGGACGCACACCCGCCGCTAACGATGATTGACCTGACCGGGAACCCAAGCCGAGACGGGACGCCGCAACCCCGTGAGTCGCGGGCATGCGCCGGCAACCCCAGTGAGGTGGAGCTCCCGATACAGGCAGTAAGCGATGCGAGAAGCCGAGGGCCGGATTTGAACCGGCGACAAAACGCCTACTTCTCTGCAAGCCCGCACGCGCACCAGTCGCCGAACGTAGAAACAGCGGGCACAGGCCTTCAGAGTCAAGACCCGCGCAGTCGGCCTGCAGAGCCGCCCATCGCCGGTTCAAATCCGGCCCTTGGCTCTCACCCTTTTCCTGAGATCCAAAGACGACATGCAGATGGGTAATCGCATGTCGGATTGCGAATTTATACGCTGTATGGCGGGGTCGAATACACTCCATGCTGAAATTTCTTGATCTTTCACGCACCTCAAATCCGCTCACAATAATCCTCCCCCGAATTTACCTAAATCAGAACCAAATGTCTCTGTTGCTGATCCAGAACCGTGGACGATCCTTCTTTATCGTTTCCCACGTTCCGCAGTCCATTGCGCGCTTGCCTCGACAGCGTTTTGCACCGTCAGTCGTGCGATTTCCGGTCGAGCATTGTTTTCTCCGCCGGCGGGGAAGAAGTTGAACGTCGCCGGATCACCACTGTCACCGAGGCGTGCCGCGAGCGTGATGACCTCGCCTGCGTCGGCATCGACGAACTTTCGTCGAACCTGGGTCTCGCCGGCGGGCACTGACGTTTCGATCGCCGCGTCGTATTCGTCCTCGACAATCATAATTGAGACGGTCAGCGACTGATGGCTGTTGTTCTCGATGACGACTGTCCCGCCCGGGTACCTTGAGTCGGTCTCACTGGAGGGGAGGACTCCGAGACAGCCCGAGACTGACACTATACTAATCGTACCTCCCACTGCAGCGAGAAACTGCCGTCTGTTACGCATCATCTCCGGTCCACTCCTTCACATGTGTTTTCAGTAGCAACATCTCGGGCTGGGTTCCCGTTTGGCAGCGGGGGATATACGGGTTGTTCGGCGTTTCGGAGTCGGAAACTGTGGCAAGCTCTTTTATCGGTCGTGGCCCGGAAACGCGGGTATGGGAGTGATCAAACGTCTCATGATCGGGTTCGGCATGGCACGCCGGAGCGTCCGCGTGCTCCGAACCCATCCGAAACTGCTGGTATTTCCACTGATCGGCGGGCTCTCGGGCCTCGCGTTCCTCGCGACGCTGTTCGGGAGTCTCGTTTTCACCGGCCCGTTCTTCGAAGAGCCCGGCCCGGCGATCTTCGTCGCGCTGTTCGTCGCGTACCTCGTCGAGACGTTTATCGCGTCGTTCTTCACGGCGGCACTGGTCGTCGCGACCCGAACGGCGTTCCGCGGCGATGAGCCGTCGATCCGCGCCGCGTTGGCGGCCGCCTGGCAGCGGAAATTACCACTGCTTGTCTGGTCGGTCGTCGCCGCCATCGTCGGCGTGATCCTCCGCGCGATCGAGAGCGAGGATAACCTCGTTGCCCACCTACTCGCCGCGGTCTTCGCGGTCGCTTGGAGCGTGATGACGTACTTCGTCGTCCCGGTGATCGTCTTTCGGGACCCCTCGATCACGGAGCTGTTCAAAGAGAGCGCGCGGACGTTCAAGGACACCTGGGGCGAGTCCATCGGCGCGATGGGTGCGATCGACGTAGTGACCGTCCTACTGGCCCTGGGTGGCGTCGTCCTCGGTGCGATCACCTACGTCGCGACGGCCGGCCTGGGGACCGTCCAGCTGGTGGCGACGCTGTCGGTCGGGGGGACTGCTGTCGTGATCGGACTGCTCGTCGGCAAGGCACTCAGCGGCATCGCCAAGACTGCCCTCTACGTCTACGCGACCGAGCATACCGCGCCCGAGCACTTCGAGGACATGGACTTCGGCGAACTCGGCGGGGCGCGATCGTCCTCGACGGCTGGGACGTTCGGAGGCGGTTCCGGACGAATCTGATTACAACGCAGTTCTCCTGTCATTTGCCAGGATTACCGACAAAAGCGACCGGGTAAACCAGATTTGCTGAGTCAGCAATTCCGAAAAACGGACTCACTGTCGAGACATGACCGTACTGACGTGACCGACAAACCGAAGAGGATCGCCATCTGCACCCCAGAACGTGCGCGTCTTGCCCTCCACCACGGATCCGTTGCCCGCCCCCGCCTGGCTTCGTGATTTCCCCGTCGTCGTGGGGAACCTCGTCCCTATTGTCGGCGTCATCTTTTTCGGGTGGTCGCCGACGGCGCTGTTGCTCGTCTACCAGGCCGAACTAGCCGCGATTTGCGTCTGGACCGTGATCAAGATCCCCTTTGCCCATAAGCGACCCAACAACGCCATCGACGATCGCTTCAGGCTGCTCGGGCCACTCCAGGAGAAACGCGGCGCGGTCGGGTCGCTGGGTCCCTTCCCGCCAGTGTATCCGCGGAACGTCCCGACGCTCGTCTTTGCTGTCGTGATCACGCCCGTCGTCGTGGGATTGGCCTTTGTCGCCTTCGCCCTGACGCGACCGACGGTCACTGAGGCCGACGCGGCCGCGTTCCTCCTCGGTGGAGCCGCGGTCTTTCTCACCCGCGGGATCGACACCTACCGCGAGTACTTTCGTGGGAACGACTATTTGGCGCACTCCCCGCGATCCTTGCTGCTCGTTCCTTTCAAGTACCTCTTCGTCGTCGGCCTCCTGTTCATGGCCTTTCTCGGCCTCGAATCGACCGTCGAGACGACTGCGATCCTCGATCCCGCGCGGTCGGTACTCGCCCTCGCGGTCGGGAAACTCGCTTACGACGTCCGGGCGAGTCGACTGGAACGTGATGACGACCGCCGGGGCCTCTTCTCACGGCTTTACGGAAGCAAACGCACCGAGATCGAACCTGAACCTGTCGAGACACCGGACGTGGAGCCACGTCTCCGGACGTCGATGGGTCGGACGGCGACGGTCGTCGACGCCCTGCTTCACGGACTTGCCTATTTGGCTGGCTCGATCGGGTTCGTCACCGCTTTGATCGTCGGCTTTGGCGTGCTCGCATCGAGCGTCGGGATTGTCCTCGTCGGTCTCGGCCTGGGCGGATTCTTCGTGGCGTTGCGAGCGACCACCCGGTACTTCCGGTACGGAACGCTTGAATACCACTGCTACGACGATGTTCTCGTGGCATACGACCGACTCCTCGAGGAACCCCAGGCCAAAGTGGAGAATTACGCGGTCACCGATATCACGCTCTCGAACGGACTGCTCGATCGCCTGCTCGGAACGGAGTCGCTCGAATTCAATGTGTATTCGACGGACGACACGACGATGGAGCTGTTCGTTCCGGGCCCCGAAACGGTCGATACCGACGACGACGCCAACGAGAGCGTCCCGATGACCGTTCCGCACCTCCAGGAGCCGCGTTCGATCACGGACACACTCGGTCTCTCGTGGCACCTCGACGACAGCGCGGGTGAGTAACGGTTACGTGACGTTGTGGGCATTGTTCGGATCGTCGCTGAACGTGGCTCAAATGCCCCTTTGACCGTATGTCAGGTATATGAACGCGGACCGAATACTGTGAAACGCGGAGGTATCACGATGCCGCTCCTGAAATGTTCCAACTGCCCTCAACGATTCGACTCGATCACAGAGATGCGCGAGCATGCCTGTCGTCACCGTCAGGAGAAGAGCACGTGAATCACATCACAGCCAGTCGTTAGCGGAATGAGGGGCCACGTGACACTGGACGCAATGTATTGGCGTGTTCGAGATCTTCGACTGGCTTGCATCGTCGGGTGAGGCGAAACTCCGGCGTTTCACACCTGGAAACACTGCACACTGCTTGAGTATCCGTCGCCCCATCGCTCTTTATGCCCGCCCAGGTCGGAGGCGGGTCTCAGTATCCGACCCCGCCCTGCCTACCGGTTGTCGTTCTCCCAACTCCGCGTTAAATCATCCACTTTCGCGCGCGATCTCGTCGAAGCTATCGAGGAGCTTGGCCGCCTCACCTAGCAGTCGGCGCGCGCGTCGCTCCAGCCGCCGTGACTGTTCCTGTCTTCGCTGATAGGCCTCGTGAGACTCGCGCTGCTCAGCCGGAAGTTCGGCCGCGATAACCTGGCGCTTGGCTTCGACACTGAAGTACTCGCCGAGCGTCGCGTACCCGAGGATCGTACACTGCTGGGTCACGGCTGCTCGGACGTCTTCGCGATCGACCGGCTTGCAGAGATAGTCGTCGAACGGCATGTCGAGGATGTCGAAGTCTGGATCGATCGCCGTCACCATGAGCACTCGCCCCTGGAAATCCATCGCCGCGAGTTCATCGAGCACGTCATCGCCGGACATGCCGGGCATGTGCCGATCCAGTAGCACTACGTCGATCTCGCGGTCGCGGACGATCTCCAGGGCCGCCTCGCCATCGTAGGCGGTTTCGACGTCACAGAGTCCGCGCAGGCGGAGCGCGTAGGCGTCGGCGACCTCCCGCTCGTCGTCCACGACCAGCGCGTTCGGGAGGTCCTCGGTGTCTCCCATCGATCACTATTCAACGGCGGCTACCCATAAATGCCGGTCTTTCGGGCAGTGTGGACCCTTGAGCGCCGGCAGCGTTGGCGATTCCGAGTTTCACGGCTGGCATCGATCGGATCGAGTCTGTATAGCTAGAGTCTCTTATCGGTCACCCCCTCGATAGCTAGCTGCCATCGATACCTCCATAGGGCGTTTCTCTCGATGTACCGATGTCAAGCGAACCAGCCCGATCCCGAATTGGTCCCACCTCCCCGGCAACGACCAACCGAGATGACGTATGGAATCACGACGATCCGACGTCGCTGCTCGACACACTCGGCGACGAATACGCTCGGGCAGCCTTCGAGGCCGTTCTCGACCACCCGAAGAGTGGACGGGAGGTCGCGGCGGCGACTGATATGTCCCGTCCCACGGCGTTCCGACGGCTTAACGCGCTCGTCGATCTCGGCTTGCTCGAAACCGAAAACCGGATCGAGGCCGAAAACGGTCACCATCACAAGGTCTACCGTCCCGTAATCGACTCGTTGGCAGTGACGATCGACGACGGCGGGATCGAGATTGTGGTCGAATCCGACCGGCCGACAGGATCGCCCTTCGACGCGCCGCGACCGATCCCGGCGAACGACTGAGTACTCGCCGTTCGGCACGCTCTCTCGAACCCCCGATATCCAAGTATCGGGGGCCTCCAGAGAGACACACTTCAGCGACCGCAGGTCGAAGAGATCCCTGCTCACCGCTGTGATCAGGGCCCAGGCGTCGGATCGACATGTCGGCAGCCCATAACGATAGATGGTGCTCTATACGGCACTCCGGCTCGGAACGACAACGTTCGCGGCACTGGTAGCCGTCGCGCTGGTGGTGGTTCTGCTCCGGTATCGTGATCGGGCCAGCGCCCGGGCACTGCTCGGTGTCGGGGTGTTCACAAGCGTGGGATCGCTCTTGCACCTGCTTGTGGCCGATCTCACACCGCCGAACGCAGCGATCGCAGTGACCGGCTGGGATGTCGAGGCGTCGGCGTGGGTCGTGATCGGCACGACCACCACAGTGATCGCCGGCGGGCTGTGGGTACTGTTCGCCTTTCGATACACGGGTCGATCCCGGCGGGTGGTCCAGGCGACCGGCGCGATCATAGGCGCGATCTCGATCGGTGCCGTCATGACCGCGGCACTGGCGGTCAGGGATCCGTCCCCCCTCACATTCCAACTGCTGACGGTGACGTTCCTCCTCATGGGATTTCTCGTCACGATCGGGGTATTTTTGCTCCTGTGGACGTCGATCGACCAGCAAGCAGTCCCGCTCCGTGAGCCGTTGTTGCTAGCAGGTGGCGCGATCGTATTGTTGTCCGGAAGTTTCGTCGCACAGATCTTCGAACGACCAGTCATCCGCCCGGCACTGACGGCGATCACCGGCGGCTTGTTTCTGTTCGCCGTTGTCCGGTATCCGGTTTTCGAAACGCCACCCGCCGTACGGGTGCTCGGGCGCGATCGCGTCGTCGGTGAACTGGCTGACGGAATCCTCATCGTCGATCGGAGCGGGCGGGTTCGAGACCTCAATCCCGCCGGCGAACGGCTGTTCGATGTCTCGCGGGCATCGGTCCTCGAAGATGCGTTCGAGTCACTGTTTCCCACCGCGATCAGTCTCACGGACGTGGCGAAGAGAGCGGACCCAGTTCGGATCGAACTGCCGGACGGAACGACGGTGTCCGTGACCGCCGATCCGGTCACCGACGGACGGGGTCGTCGAGTCGGCCACTTGATCACCTGTACGGACGTGACCGCCCGACAGCGGAGGGAGGAACAGCTCACCTTGCTCAGTCGCTTCGTCGTCGAGGTGATTCAGGGACGAATGACTGCCGTGGCCGACGAGGTAACAGAGATAGAAAACACGTCGTTCGACGACGCTCCGGAGGTCGCCGGTCGGATGTGGGAACGAACGACGCAGCTGACGACACTCGTCGCCCAGACGCGCTCGATCGAGCGAGCTATCGCCGAGAACGGGGTCCGCCCGGACGAGCGACTTGCTGTCGGCGCCGTCCTCCGGGAACTCCGCGATTCGATCACTACCGAAGCAGGCCCGAAGATGGCGGTCGATACCCCAGCGGACGCTATCGACACGGCTGTCAACTCGGCGCTCCTGGCGTCGCTGCTCGAACCAGTGCTCGAAGACGCGTGCGCCCATGCTGTGACGCAGGTCGAAGTCACCGTCGAAACTGACCCCCCGACGGTTCGGATCATCGACGACCGACCGGACGTCAACGATCGCGCAGAGAAGGGGTCCGACGCCGACCTCTCGCTTGCGGTTTCGCGCCTGGCACTCGACCAACTCGGGGGCCATCTTTCCGTCGAGCGGACCTCGGAGGGACGACGGGCGGTTGTCGTCGTCCTCCCGTCGGGTGACACGCGGGAAACGGACCGACCACACACAACAGGGGGTGACGCGTGATGATCCGGATCGCCTGGGTCGCCGGTGCCCTCGTCGTGCTCGTGACCGGCGTCATCGTGGCTGGTCGGGCTGCACGACGACACGATCATCCGGGGGTGGTGCCGTACGCACTACTGGCCGTCCTGCTTGCCGGGATGGGCGCAACCATCGCGTTCAGCCGGTCCGGTTTGGTGCCGATCGAACTCGATGCGATCAGCGAGTTGCTTCTCATCGGCGGGTACGCGTTCGCCTCGTTGCTGTGGATCGCGTTCGTCTTCGAGTACACCGGCCGCGGCCCGGCGATGACGCCGCGTCGATGGGCGGGGATCGTCCTCCTCGGTGGCCTGACGGTCGCGAGCACGGCGGTCACCTGGGCGCAGCAGACGGCGCGACTACAGGTAGGCCTGCTCGGCCAGCTGTCGTCCCTCACGACGTTCGTCCTGCAGGTGGCTGTGTTTTCACTTGGTCTGCTCGGTGTGGTGTTACTCGTGCGCTCGGCGGTGACGTACGACGATCTGGCGCGTGACTCAGCAGTGGCCTTTGCCCTCACAGGCGTCGGGATCACGTTTCTCCCGATCGCGATCGGCTACGGCGGACAACTCGGTGGCGACTCGATCTATCGGGTCGTCTTCGTTCAACTCGCGGCCGTCGTCGGCGTCTTGGCCTGGACCGCGTTCGGCACCGACGCGTTCGAACGAGGGGCAGCGGCGGGACACCTCGCCCGGAAGACGGCCCTCGACGCGATGTCCGTCCCCGTACTCGTCGTCGATCGCGAAGATCGACTCCTCGACGTGAACCAGGCCGCCGCAGAGACGTTCGACGTTGAGACGACCCGGCTTCGGCATCACTCGCTCGCCGACGTGACGGACGTGCCCGAGGATCCACCAGCGGACCGCCCGGTCACGCTTCGGACCACGACCGGGAGACGGGAGTTCGCCGTCGACCGGACCGAGATCACCGGCACAGACGGCGATGTGCTCGGGCGTGCCTACCGGTTCCGGGACGTTACGGACCGCAAGACACGCGAACAGCGCCTGCAGGTTCTCAACCGGGTAATCCGACACAATCTCCGGAACGATCTCGACGCGATTCGCGGGTTCGCCGAACCGATCCGCGACGAGGAACTCCCTGCCGGAGAGGCGTCACAGTATTTCGATCGGATCGAAACACTCGCGACAGAGCTGGTCGATCTCGCCGACGCAGTCGATCGGTCCCAACGCGTGCTGACGGGGGACCCCCTCGAACGGACCCAGTGTGATCTCGTCACGATCGCCCGATCGGTCGCTGGCAGCGCGACTGACGCCGACGTGACGCTGGATCTTCCCGGGGCGGTTGTCATCCGATCCGATCCTGACGCCATCGAATCGGTACTCACGGAACTGCTGGACAATGCCATAACCCATACCGATCGGACGCCGCCGTCGGTAACGGTCCGCATCCACTCGACGGCAGACGGCGGACGGATCGAGGTGGCAGACGACGGACCGGGAATCCCGCCCGAAGAGCGGAACCCCCTCCTCGAGGGCGAGGAAACACCGAGTCGACACAGTAGCGGCATCGGTCTCTGGCTGGTCTCCTGGACGGTGACGCGGCTGGGCGGCGAGCTGGCGTTCGACGAACGCGATCCCCGTGGGAGCGTGGTGATCGTCGATCTGCCCGATCTGGAGCGATCGAACCAGTTTGGGCCGCCGGACACTTGAGGCCCACGAGGACATGGTTTATGGCGCTGGTTCCCGAACGTCCGGACCACAACGACCGATCACCTGATCGGTCCGCCCGGTTACCCATGACCCTCCATCGACGACGATTCCTGGAACTCGGCGCGGCAGCGACCACCGTCGCACTCGGCGGCTGTCTCGGATTCGGCGACGGAGAACCACCCTATACCGAATGGGTTCCGAAACAGGACGGTGGCATCCGTGTTGGCTACCTGGATTTCAGTATCGCAAGCGAGGCAGAGAACGGTGACGAGCTATTGCCGTTGATTCTCCCGGCGGAGGCGAACAGCAGTTCCAGACAGGTCCTGACAGAAGTCTCGGGATTCGATGACATCGACGATCCACTGCTGACCTGGCCGCTCGAAGTCGGCGGCCGACTGGTCGCCGGAGCCTTTCTGTCGGTTGCCGTCTCCGGACTCGGATATCTCGTCGATCCGGAACGACCGGACCGCGGGATAGAGGAGCTGTTCATGGCGGACACCGTCGCGGTCGGACGCGGGGAGATCGATCTCTCCGAGGCCACCGAGACGCTTCGCTCGGGAGCCGAAGGCATGGTCGGCGGCGTCCCGTTCGAGGAAACAGGAACGGTCGAAGACTTCACCCTGTACGAACCGACCGGTGACGGGGAACTCGATGGCGTCACGGCGATCAGCGAGCAGGCAGTCCTGGTGGCTGACACCCGCGAAGAGATCCGACGCGTCGTCGAGACCGCGGGGGGCGACCGCACGCGGGCGATCGAAGACGGGACAACCTTCGAGTGGCTGGTCGAGGCGGCCGGCGACGGCCATCTGGCCGGCGGTTGGGTGGGGCCGGTCGATCTCGAAACCGTGTATTTCGGCGATCCGGCCGAGCGTCCGGTGGACGAACTCCTCAGGCCAGACGACGACGTCCTCGGGTCGGTGACCTTCGACGCCGACGACAGTGAGGTCACCGCCGAACTCGCCGCTCGGCGGCCACTCACGGACTCGGCGGCCGAACAGTTCGAATCGCGATTGGGTTCCGCGAGCGAGGACCGTTCGATCTCTATCGAAGACGAGCAAGTTACCGCGACCGGGACCTACAGCGAGGGCGTTCTCGATTTCGAACTCACCAGTCCTGATCGAACGACGACCACACGCCCCGACCCGAGTGAGCCCGTCGATCCCCCCGAGGCAGTCGCGCAAGCAGTACCTGCCGATGCCTTCGAGTTCGACTACGAGGCCGAGAAAGATCGTGTGAAGGTCGGGATTACGAAGGATCTCAACGTGGAGAAAGTGGCTTTCGAAGCCGTCGTCTCGGGCTATGAGGCCTCGACAACCACGCCGCAGGCGGACATGTACATGTATCTCTACGTCGATCCGGACGGCGACACAGTGACGGTTACCGTCACCGTCGACGGCACGTCCGGTGTCGTCGCTCGACGGGAGTTTCCTGAGTGAACTCACCGCTCACGGACGAACGACGATCGTGTTCCCTACCCGATCACCGAGCCGTCTGTCCGACTTCGAGAACGCAACCGTGATGATTCCGACCAGATAAAAGAACGGCAACCAGTCGATCAGTCGGAGGAGATTTCGAAGGAGCGATCCCACAAACGACGGCGGCGAACCGTCCGGTCGCGTCACCTTGATGCTGACGAGGTACTTCCCGAGCGTCTTGCCCCATCGCCATTCGGCCAGCGTGTGATACATGATCGAGACGGCGAGCCAGAGGCCGAGTCCGACGAGTGCGGGTCCGCCTTCGAGGTTCGTCTCGATTCCCTCGCTGGTGGTCTGTAAGTCTCCGGATACCAGTCCCACGGTGGAGACGACGAGCATGAACAGCGCGAGCCAGACGATCGAGTCGATCGCCATCGCGACGCCGCGGATGCCGACGCCACACCGCCGCTCGGTGTTCGAGGTCATTGTACCCGGCACTTGATCGAGAAGACGGAAAGAGTCGGTCTGAGTGTTTCTCCCGATGAAACACGCCGCCCCGGGTTTTGTTTCACGCCCCTGTTGATACTGCTATGGAACCGATTCCAACATCGACACGGGACGCTGAAACGGAAACCACGACTGAGCCAGCCCCCGCTTTCAGCCGGTCGATCGACTGGGCGATCGGCGGCGTGCTTGGGCTTTTGGGCCTCCTGATGGCCCTCGGCGGCTGGGTGCTGTACGCCGCCATCGATCGCCAGGGGATCGCGACGGTCATCAGGGAAGGGGAATTCCGATCGGACGTCCTCACCGAGGCGGAGGCGATCGACGTGCTGGTCGCGATCGCCGAGTGGAGCGGACTCGGGCTTGCCGCCGTCGGCGTTTTGCTCGTCCTGTTCGGCGTCGCTGTCGTCTGGGGTCACGGCCGTGCACGACGCCACGGCCGGGGGACACCGAACTGGGTCCTTGGCGTGGTCGGCGCGATCGTCAGTACCGTGCTCAGCTTTGTCCCGTTCTCGCCGCTGCTCGGCGGCGCGGCCGCGAGTTGCCTCTCGACCGACCGTGCGGACAGCGGTGTCGCAGCGGGGACGTTCGCCGGGATCTTCACGACCATCCCGGCACTCGTCGGCCTCGGGTTCGTCGGCGTCGGGCTGTTCAGCGCGCTCCCCGAGGCGACTGCAGGAGGCGCCGTCCTGGCACTCGCCGTCGGCATCGCCTTCACGATCGTCTACGTCATCGGCCTGAGCGCCATCGGCGGCTACGCCGGGCGACGGTTCGCTTCCTGAACGGCCCATCGCCGGCAGGCATACCCTTAACAGGCCGACACACGGTGAGCCAATACGATGGACACCGACTTCGAGCGCGCACCGATCGGGGTTCTCGAAGTGAGTCCGGACGGCGTCGTCCGCGACGGCAACGCCACGGCAGCGTCTGTCCTTGACGTAGCCCCTGACGCCGTCGCCGGCGAGCCGATCGGGCGTGTCTTTCCCGAATCTGTCGAGGGCCAGGTCCCGGGGGCGTTCGAGACCCCGCCGGACGCGGAGCAGTCCTTCGAGGCGTACTATCCCGACCTGGACCGGTGGCTGGTGGTCGATCTCGTCCCCGCAGCGGAAGTCGTCTACGTCTACCTCCGGGACGAAACCGACGCACACCGGCGCGAGCAGCAGCTCGACTCGCTTCGATCGGACCTCCGCCGGCTGACGATCGGGAACGAACTCCTCGCGGACGTGCTGGGCGACCTCGTTTCCGCCTCGACGCGCGAGGAGATCGCCGAAACCATCTGCCGACAGCTTGGTGAGACTGATATCTACGAGTTCGCGTGGGTCGGCGAGCGCGCGGTCGGCTCCACGGAGATCGTACTGCGGGCCGCTGCCGGTACAACAGGGCGCACGCTCGACCGGATCGAAACCGCCCTCGATGGCGACGCCGACCTGCCGGAGTTGCGCGCGATCGAGCGGGGCGAACCGACGGTCGTCGAGTCACTCGGCGCGGACGAATCCGTCCCGGAAACGATCCGCCGGGCGGCCTTCGCCGACGGATTGGGGTCGCTGCTTGCCGTCCCACTGACCTACGGCTCGAGCGTCTACGGCGTCGTCGGCGTCTACGCCACCGAGAAGGACGCCTTCTCCGAACGCGAACGGGAGAGTTTCGGAACCGTCGGGACGATGGCCGGGTTCGCTATCAAAGCGGCTCGCAACCAATCGCTGCTCACTGCCGAGCGGGTCGTCGAACTCACGCTCCGGGTGTCAGATCCCGCGACGCCGTTCGTCGCCGCGGTTTCCGACACCGACGCCCGGATCGACGTGACGGGTGTGATCCCGCAGGGAGAGGAGCTACTCTGTTACGTCGAGGCCGAGACTGACCAACGGGGGCCCGAGGCGGTCGCAACTGCGTTGGCGGAGCACGAATCGGTCGTTGCGACGCGAACAGTCGGGAAACACGACGATGGTGGATCGATCGAACTCCGCCAGCGGGCCGAGACACCGCTCGGGCAACTCCTGAGTCAGGGCGGGACAGTTCGGTCGGCCACGTTCGGTCCAGACGGGGACCGGGTCGTCGTCGAACTCCCGCTGTCGGAAGACGTCCGCCGGATCGCGGACGCGATCACGCGCCGGTACGACGCCGAGGTACTCGCCAAGCGGGAACGCCGGCGGGACGAACGGACAACCGGGGAGATCCGGGACGGGCTGACCGCTCGACTGACGGACCGCCAGGAGGAGGCGCTTCGCACCGCGTTCTTCGCGGATTACTTCGAATCGCCACGGGGAAGTTCCGCCGAAGAAGTCGCTGATGCCCTGGGAATTACTGGACCAACGCTGCTTCACCACCTTCGGGCAGGACAGCGGAAACTCCTGGCAGAACTCTTCGAAACAACGGATCGGCGGCTCGACCCTGACCGATCGTCGGACGGGACCTGAATCTCTCAGCGGACTGTAACGCGTCTCAGGCGTGTTCCTCGTACGGTTGGACGATGACGAAGCCGCCGGGATCGGTGAACTGCATCTGGAACCGTTCGCCGGACTCCTGGCCGATCATGTCCGAAACGTTGGTATTGACCTCGACGTCCGGCGTTGTCGAACTCCAGGCGACTGTCGCGCCCGGGTCGGTGGTGACGGGCGGTTCCATCACGACCGGGTCTCCGTGTGTGGTGAGGGCGACGTGACCCGGTCCCTGAAGCGAGACGTTTGTGAAGCCGCCGGCGAACGCCCCGGCGAGACTGTCGATCTCGGTGATCTCGTAGGACAGCCCGGACTCGAAGGCCAGCACGTCCTCGCCGTTGACGGTGATCGATTCGCCGTCGTCGAGTCGGAGGAGCTGGACTTCCTTTTCGTGATCGGCGAGATAGAGGTGGCCTGTCCCCTCGACGCGCATGATCGGCGTCCCCTCGCCGGTCGCGGCTTCCTTGATGAACCCAGTGATGCCGCCCTCCGGGCTTGCCTGGCCGGTGAACGAGAGGTCGCCCGTGTAGGCGACCATCGAACCGGCTTTCGCCAGCAGCGATCCCTCGACTGCTACGTCGAGGGTGTATCTATTTTCCAAGCTGAACGTCTCGTCTGTCTCTGTCGGTGCGTGTTCGGCAGTGAATTCGTCTACATCCATCGTTTCACGGAGTCACGCGAACTGACTCCGGATTCCAGTCGGAGCCCGGCACAAAAGAACCGACAGACGGCGTTTCAGAGCGGGAAACCCGGCCGACAGGTCAACTGGTCTCGATGCCAGTCACCTCGAAGCGAGCGCCGCCGTTCGCGGACTCGGTGACGGTGACCGACCAGCCGTGCAGATCGACGACTCGGGCGACGATCGACAGGCCGAGCCCGGTCCCGTGGTCGTCGGTGCTGAACCCCGGGTCGAAGACGCGAGCCTGCTGTGCCGATGGAATCCCCTGTCCATCGTCGGCGACATAGAATCCCTTGGCTGATTCAAGCGGACCGACGGTGACGGTCACGGCGCTCCCGCCGTGCTGGATCGAGTTGCGGAAGAGATTCTCGAACAGCCGTCCCAGGCGGTCGGGATCGGCGATGATACTGGGTAAGGACCCCTTCAGGACGATGTCGGCGTCGTCGGTATCGACGTTCGTCCACGCGTCCTCCACGACTCCCGACAGCTCGACCATCTCGTCAGGTTGGATCACGTCGGAGCCGCTCGCCAGCGTCAGCACGTCCTCAACGATCCTCTCCATCCGCTCGTGGGCGTCGGCGACGTGCTCGAAGTGGTCCGCCTCGCCGGTCTCTCGGGCCGCTCGCAAGTGTGCTTTGGCGACGTCAAGCGGGTTCCGGAGGTCGTGACTGATCACGCTCGCGACGTGATCGAGCCCGATCTCGTCCGCCTCTCGGGCGGCCTCCTCTGGAAGAGGGGTGAACAGGAGCACTCCGTCGGTGTCCCCGTTTTCTGGAACGGCCCGCAGGAGATACCGTCTATCTGGCTCCCTCTCGGATCGGCCTCTGTTTGATTCGGCGATGATCTCATCGGCTTCCGTTCCGACGACAGTCGGGTCTTCCGGGCCCAGCACGACCGAGAGATCGAACGTCTCGAACAGTGTCGTCACTGGTTCGCCTGGCTCAATCGACCCGAAAGTCCGCTCGAAAGCTTCGTTCACCGCCTGGACGACCTGCGTTCCGTCGTCGTCGCTGAGCCGACAGACCGGATCGGGCCACTCCTCGATCGCAAACGATCCCGTGGCTCCGTTGGCAGTCATGCGTCTCGTGTCCCATGCTTCGGCCACTGTGGTACTCCGAACGAGCACGGTCCGGCGGACGTCATCGGGTGGTTTGTGTTCGTCGCACCGACCTAAAGTCCTGCAGGCTAGTAATACAGATGCGGGGGACACGGACGGACGCCAGCCAGGAGTTGGGATACCTAGCCTACGAACTCAGGGGTACGGCACACAACTGTCCAGCCATGACGGGACGACGGACACGAACCGGAGAGACGACCCCATCGCACGACGCAGGTAGTACCCGCCGGAGTGGGGGTAAATCCCACCCGGAGACAGTCCCGAGCGGGGCGATACTCGCACTGCTCGGGGACCAATACACACGCAGACTCCTCTCTCTGTTGGTGGAACGGCCACGGACAGGCCGGGAACTGGACGAGGCGACAGAAATGTCCCGTCCGACGATCTACCGGCGACTCGAACAGTTAGGCGAGCACGGGCTGGTCCGAACGGAGCTGCAGTTCGATCCTGACGGTCACCATCGAAAGCGGTTCCACGCGACCGTCGGCGGCTTCGATTTCGAGATTCGCTCGGGCGAGATCAATGCGAGTACGCGAACCCCGGACGACGACCGGCCCTGAAACCTCGCCGAGAGCCCATCCGGTCAACCGCAGTCGATCGATTCGCCGACGGCACGAACGGTCTCCACCGACACGTCGCCGAAGACCGTGTAGCGGTGCCCCTCGCAAGACCAAACGAGTGATATCCCGCTGTCGAACGACTGGATGGCGGCTTCGTGACCGTTAATCTCGACGCGATCGTCCCCGGGGAGTGCAGCACTGTCGCCTCTCGGTTCGGACTTCGTCACACGTAGCGTCGCCGATCCGTTCGTGTACTGGAGTGACGTGCGGACCGTCCCGTTGTCGTCGAAATATCGCGCGGAATCGAACGTCAGGGATTCGGGCACGTCCGGATCGGGGATCGTTATCTCGCTCCTGGCGACCAGTTCGGCCCTGGTCTCGAAGGTCTGACTGACGACCCTCCGTTCGACGATCGTTGCGTTCGCCGGCGGGTCGAACGTGAACGTGCCGGCCGAGACCGCGGGATTGAACGTGACGTTCCGGTAGGCCGTCGTCACTGTTCGTCGCTCCTCATCGACGACAATCGTCGAGTTCCACTGGAGCGGATAGTACCACTCCTGGTCGATCCACAGCGTAATATTGGCAGTGTTGACGTCCGCTTCTGGGACGGCTTCCACGACGTACGCCTCGCGCCCGGCGACCGTCCCGGTCCCGTGGTAGTTCAGCGAGGCGTTCGCGAAACTCTCGACCTGTCCAGCGAACGGCTGTGGGTCGCCACCTCCGGCAGCGGGCAAGATGAGCGGATCGAGTGCCGCTTCCCGCTCGGTCCCGTCCGATGCTGTGTTCACTCTCCCGAAGATCGATCCCATCGAACTCGAAATGCTGGTGTTTGACTGCTGCTCCCCGTCGATCCGATGAGTCACCCGGACGGTGTTCGCGGTTCGATCGTATCGCCACGTCACGGAGTCGTTTGCCACGACCAGCGACCCCCTCTCGCCGGTTTGTGTCGTCGATCGCCTCCGCTGTGTTCCGACTTCGAACACCGTCTGCTGTGTCGATATCCGTGTCCCGTCGAGGGTGGATACGACTGTCGCGTTCACTGCGTCGAGATCAGTCAGTGTCTCCTCGACTTCCCCCGCGGCCGGAAGATCCGTCTGTTGACCATCCAGCGCTGCACACCCCGACAGGACCACCAGAATCACCGCAGAAAGCAGGAGTGTTGATCGAAACCGGGCGAACGAGGGTGCGGGCATATGAAACAGTACGGATAGGTCCCGAAAAACCTAGTGGAGGTCGTTGATTCGAAGGGGTGTCTCAGGTGATCTAGCTCATTCCGGAGAGCTCGATCGGTTGGTTCCGTCCGCTGCAATGGGGCACACGACGAGCCACGCGACGTGCAACGCAGCCAAAACGGCGACGATGTCTCCACACCAGTGGCGTGGCGCGACGTGCTGTCGATGGTTCTCGGCAAGATCGAGCCCCTCGAAGAACGCATCGACGATCGCACTCGTTTCAGTCCTGGGGCACAGATGTAGCAGTAGACGAGTACGATATTCTCAGAAACATCTTTTTACAGCCTGAAATGGGATTTCTGACAATATCAATTTCAAGTTAGCCATCATTATATAACACTGCCTAATGGCTGGCCCTTGGCTTAGGCGGCCGAACGTAGTGAGGCCGCGACCATTGCCGAACGGGGAGCCTGCGACCCGTGAGGCTTGCTGTCGCTCACAAACACGTGAGAGACAATCGACGTTCGTTTGTATCCGAGAGAGACTTCCTCGTGGCGTGTCCCTTGCTGTATCGGTTTGCTCCGGTGGGACCGTGGATTTATTTTCAGCGGTTGTGATCATCCATACGCGTAAGTCCTCATGCACGTGCTGCAAACGCCAGTCCGATTCTATCCGGATGTCGGCGGGGTCGAATCTCATGTCCGGGAGCTTTCCAGCCGACTCGTGGATCGCGACCATGCGGTAACTGTGCTGTGTGCCGAGACGGATGACGCACCCCGTCGAGAGACCGTCGAAGGAGTCTCAGTCGTCCGGTTGTCTTCACCTTGCTCTATCGCGAACACCGACCTGACGCCGTGGCTTCCGGTTGCGGCGATCCGGTTGGCACGTCGAGTGGATATTATCCACACCCATCTACCGACGCCCTGGAGTGCGGATATAAGCGCACTCGCGGGGGCAGTGACTGGGACGCCCGTCGTGGTGACGTATCATAATGACATCGTCGGCGATGGGATCTTCGACAGGGTCGCTGGGGCGTACAACGCCACGGCGCTTCGGGTAACACTACGGCTCGCTGACCGTATCATCGTCACACGAGCCGAGTACGCAGCGGAGTCGAACCTGCTACCCCGGTATGGGTCAGCGGTCCGGACTGTTCGAAACGGTGTCGACGTCGAGCGCTTCCAGCCGTCGACGGTGGCACCGTCCGAGCAACGCTCGATCGGGCTCGATCCGGGTTCGGAAACAGTGTTCTTCCTCAGCGTCCTCGACGAGTATCACGGGTACAAAGGCCTGGACGTCCTCCTGGAAGCGATGGCTGAACTTGCCGGCCGGGAGACTGATCCCCCACAGCTGGTAGTCGGTGGTGACGGTCCGCGTCTCGAACACTACAAATCGCTTGCTCGTGAACTCGGCGTCGCCGAACTCGTGACCTTTGTCGGATATCTTGCTGCTGGGGACGTACCAACAGCCTACAACGCCGCCGACGTGTTCGTTCTCCCGTCAACATCGGCGAAACAGGAAGGATTCGGGCTGGTGGCGCTGGAGGCACTGGCATGTGAGACGCCGGTCATCACAACGGATATCGTCGGCGTCGCCGAGGAAATCGCCGATGGGGGGTTCGGTGCGGTGGTTTCCCCGAACGATCCGATCGGGCTGGCCGACGCGATCTCCGCCGTTCTCCGTGACCAGCCCGACGTTCACGCCGGTCGCCAGCTCTGTCTGGAGGACTATTCCTGGGAATCGAGTGTGGATGACTTGCTTGGTGTGTATCGCTCCGTGCTGGAGGCGGAGTCGTGAAGCTGCTGGTCCTCACTCGGGAGTTTCCACCTCACGTCATGGGTGGACTCTCGTACCATCTAGCCTACCTGTATCGTGAGCTGGTCGACCGTGGGCATGCCGTGACGGTCGTCACTGGCGCGTGTGGCGAGGCGACACCTGCAGGTGCGGATCTGGTGGACGACGATATCGACGTTCACACGGTTCCGTATCGAACGTTCCACGCCCAGCATCTGACTGTCCCGCTCAAATTATGGCGGTTCGTACGGGACTTTGATGTCACCCGGTTTGACGTTGCCATCTCGCATACGCCACTGCCTTACGAACTACCGATCCCGACCGTTGGCAAGTATCACGACTGTCCCCAGGCGGAACGGCCGTACTTTCGTGCGGAGCTGGGGAAATTCAGTCGAGTCGTGGATTCAATGCTGACCCCCCCCCGCCGGTTCGTCGATCGACGGTCGCTATCGGCGGTTGACATGGCGATATTTAACAGCAACCTGAATCGGGACGCCTGGGCTGGGCAGTATGGGGACCTCCCACCGAATCAGGCGGTACATAACGGCGTCGATCCCGACGTGTTTTTTCCTCGCGATGTCGACGGGGAGTACGTCCTGTTCGTCGGTGATGATCTGCGAAAGGGGGTCGATACGGTCCGCTCGTTCGCCCGGGAAACCGACCGTGACGTATACGTCGTCGGCGATGTTGCGGATCCCAACGTTCGATCGTTCGATCGCGTCAGCCCGGACCGACTCGCCGAACTCTATTCCGGCGCTGTGGCGACGATCCATCCAGCCAAGTTCGAAGCCTTCGGCAACGTCGTGCTGGAATCGCTGGCCTGTGGAACGCCCGTGGTGACGACCAGTCAATGCGGGGCAAGCGAGGTGATCGACGAGACTGTTGGCACCGTGGACGTGCCAGTCGCTGACGGGATCCGGCAGGTTCGCACACTTCGGGAACGCGATTGTGTCGAGCGTGCACGCGAGCACACATGGGGTCGTGTCGCGGGAGAGACCGAGGCGGTTCTGCAAACACTGCTGGACGAACGCCATGACTGACCTCACGAAGGCGTTTCTGTCGATTTTTTCGGGGAAAGTTTCGACAGTGCTGATTACGATCAGCGTGACTCCGCTGCTCGCCCGGTTGCTCGGGAGTAACGCGTACGGCGATTACGCGTTCATGCTGTCGGTGGTCGGGGTGTCGATGATTCTCGTCAACGCGGGGATCTACGACGGTGTTCGGAAGTTCATTGCCGAGCGTCGAGATGATCACCAATGGGTCGCTCACGTATTCGGATTTTACCTTCGCCTCGGGATAGTTCTGGCCGCAATCGCGGCAACGATCCTTCTCGTCGTCACACAGGTCGGTGGTATCGGGCAGGTGTTTGGGTCTGCCTTCGAATCATATTTCATTGTCGTCGCGGTGCTCATTGTCGGCCGTCAGTTGTTCCAGACCACGCGGGGTGGACTCATGGGGTTGGGACTCGAGACCTACAGCGAAACGCTGCAGGTCGGGCGCAAACTCACGTTCGCTGTCATTGCGCTCGGATTGGCAGGCGGCTGGGGTGTCGTGGGTGTCCTTACGGGACACGTCATTGCGAGCATTGGAATGAGTCTCCTCGCGCTGTTGGTGCTTCGATCCCGGGTCGATGTTACTGCCGCGTTGGCGGCGACGCCGACTGACTTCCCGCGGCGGCGATTGGCCCTGTTCAACCTCGAAAGCATCATTTTGACGTTGCTAATGGCCTCGCTGTACCACGTTGATGTGTTATTGTTGAACCCGATCGCCGGGAGTCAGGCGACCGGTCATTACAAGGCGGCACTGATGGTTGCGGAGTTTCTCTGGTTTGGGCCTTTTGCGCTCCAGACAGCGCTACTGCATTCGAGTTCGCGGCTGTGGGCCGAGCATGGACCGGAACGCATCACCACGCTGTCCGCCCGGGTCACAAGACTCACCGTTGCGGTAACCGTGCTCCTCACGCTCGGGATCGCGGCGCTCGTAACGGTGTTCGTGACCCTCTATTTTGGTCAGGCGTTCGAACCCGCCAGCGGGGCAGTCGTTTTACTCCTGCCCGGGGCACTTGGATTCGCGGTCGCCCGTCCAATCTTCGCCATCGGTCAGGGGAAGGGACAGCTTCGGCCATTGATCGTCGCGACTGGTGTCGCCGCTATGCTGAACCTTGGACTCAACCTCCTGTTGATTCCCCGGTACGGGATGATCGGGGCCGGAATTGCGACGAGTTTCGGATACGGCTCGATGCTTGTGATGCACATTTACGCCGCTCGCACGATCGGGTATGACCCACTGGCTGACCTTCGATTGGTTCGACTCCTCGCGACTGTTGGGGTCGCAGCGCCGGTCATCTTCGGTCTGGCGTGGGTGGTTCCCCCGCTTCCTTCGCTGGTTGTCGTTCCGATCGCCGGGGGAATCGTCTACAGCGTTGCAGCGGTCCGGTTTCGGCTCGTCGATCCGGACGAAATCGAATGGGCGCTGGATCGACTTCCCCCGATGATCGCCACGCGACTCCGGTCCGCTGTGGGATGGATTTCCTGATTCGTACGGCGGTTTGGCGTCACGTGGCGACTGGCTGGGCAGCGACAACAGATACGCTTATCCCGCTTGGCTTGTCCAGCAAATACGTTACTGGGACAACAATGACGGACCGGAGCGCACACACCCTGGCTACTCGAGTTGGCGCAGTACGTGATCGAATGCACGGCCTGGACCGTCGTCACCTTGTCGTGCTCTCGGTCCTGGTCCTTGTTGGCGTCTATGTTCGACTCCGTGCGCTTGGCGCGCCGCCGCTGTGGATCGACGAGGCCCATACGTCCTGGGCTGCCCGGAACTTCCTCAACGGGCAGGGGTTTTCGGACGCTGTCGGGCCATCTTCTCCCTACCGGCGGGCATGGCTGACGACATCGCTGCCGATCGCGGGTTCGTTTGCGGTGTTTGGGATCTCCGAGTTCGCTGCCCGGCTCCCAGTCGTGGCTTATGGCGTGCTTGCGATTCCGATCGCCTATCTCCTCGGTGCGCGCTTCGATCGGATCCTCGGCTATCTGCTCGCGGCGTTCGTCGCGCTGGATCCGTTCATCGTGGTCTGGACGCGAACGGCCCGGATGTACGGCCCGCTGTTGTTCGTCTACTTGGCGTCAGTGTACGTCATCCTTCGCTGGTACGACGCCGACTTTCGATTCCGAAGTCCGTATCCGTTCGTGCTCGCGGTGCTGGTCGCTGCTGGGATGAATACCCAGCAGTCGTATCTGGCACTCGGCGCGGCGACAGGGGTGTTTCTGGTTGTCGTGCTTTTGAGTCAGATGTGGGCGAGCGAGGAACTGACGTGGGACAGCTTTGATGGGACGACCAAACGAATGCTTGTCCTGGTCGTGGCTGGTGGGTTGGCGGCCGCTGGATTTCTCGTCGTCCGGGGATTCCCGTCAATCGTCACTGCGCCGGCTCCCGAAGCCTGGCCCGAACGGGGCCTGACCTACTACTGGTCGCTGTTTGGCCGGGAGTATCTCTTCCTGCGAGTGCTGGCGCTGGGTGGCGCGGTGTACGCCTGGGCCCGCTATGAGGCGGCGCGGCTGGTCGTGCTCGCGTTCGTGGTGCCGTTCGTGGTTGCGTCGATCACCCCCCGGAAAGCACCGCGGTACGTCGTGCATCTGGTTCCGCTGCTTGGATTTCTGGGGCTATTGCCGATCGCGGACGGGTTCCGGCTTGCCTGGGACCAGGTCACGGAAGACGTCGAGTCGGTCGGGATCGGCAGCCTGGCCGTTGCGTCGCTTGGTCCGCTGTTCGTGATCCTGCTGGTCGCGTCGCCGCTGGCCGGGTTTGCAGTCGCGGACTCGCCGTACAATCCGCCATATCAGCCCGAGCGGTCGGACTGGGGGGCGGCGAGTGAGTGGCTGGAGGGGCAAGCCGAGGCAGACGACGTGATCGTCTCGACGCGTCCCGAACTGTCGATGTGGTATTTCGGACGGACTGAGTACTTCTTCCGCCAGCGTGGGCTGGAGGCCGTGGTTGAACGAGATGGGGAGTTCGTGCACTCACGGACCGGGACCGTATTCCTGAACGAGACTGCTAACGTGGAGCGGTTGGTGGATGGGGATCGAGACGTGTGGATCTTTGCAGGGAAGAAGTTTGAGGAGCGTTTTACTGATCCTGCCGCCCGGGCGATCATTGAGGACCACTTCGAGCGTAGAGGGGATCCTACGTGGAAGAATGTAATGTTGCATTACATAGCTGCTGGAAAGAGCTGATCGTTGAGTAAACCAACAGTCTAAACTGCTAGATCCGTATATTGGCAACCATGATTGACGGTGTTGAAGTGCGTGACCTGCAAGTGAACGCGGACGAACGCGGTCATCTTGTGGAGGTATTCCGTGAAGACTGGGACGAATACGACCCCAATCCGGCAATGTCGTATTACTCGCTCAGCTATCCGGGCGTCGTTCGTGCCTGGCATCGACACACCCGTGGGCAAGTCGACTATTTCGTTTGTCCTAGTGGACGTATCAAGGTCGGTATCTACGATGATCGGGAGGGATCGCCCACCCGCGGGGAGGTTAACTCCTTCATTATCGGTGCGCATAATCAAAAAGCGGTCCGGGTTCCAGGAGACTGCTGGCATGGATTTAAAGCCCTCGGGAACGAAAATGCAATTCTGATGAACTTTCCTACAAACCTATACGATTACGAAGATCCCGATGAGGAGCGACTCCCACCGGATACAGACGAAATCCCACTCGACTGGGACGAACAACCACACTAACGATGAAGGGATTGATCCTCTCTGGCGGGACGGGATCCCGACTTCGGCCGATCACGCATACTGGACCGAAACAGCTCGTCCCAGTCGCGAACAAACCGGTCATCGAATACGCCGTCGAGGACTTAAAGGAAGCCGGTATCACGGAGATTGGTGTCGTCCTTGGACACAAAGGCCGAGAAGAGATTCAGGCTCATCTCGGCGACGGTTCAGCGTACGGTGTCGACATCACGTACATCGTGCAAGGCAACTCCCTAGGGCTTGCTCACGCCGCGGGGACGGCGCGGGATTTTGTGGGCGAGGATGACTTCGTCATGTACCTCGGGGACAACATCCTCAAACAGGGCATTTCGGAGATGCTCGACAGCTTCGAAGCTGGCGAGTACGGTGCCGGGATCGCCCTTCAAGAGGTAAATACCCCGGAGCAGTTCGGGATCGCTGACGTGGACGCGTCGGGCAACGTCACCCGCCTCGTCGAGAAACCGGACGATCCGCCGACGAACCTGGCACTCATCGGGATCTACGTCTTTTCACCCGCTATCTTCGACGCCATTGAACGGATTGAACCGTCTTGGCGCGGCGAGTTGGAGATCACCGACGCGATCCAGTTAGTCCTCAAGGATGGCTATGATATCGACTCTCATGTCGTCGAAGACTGGTGGAAGGACACCGGGAAGCCCGAGGACATTCTCGAGGCCAACCGACTTGTCCTCCAGGATCTTGACGGATCACTCGACGGGACCGTCGAGCCGGGTGCGGATGTGTCCGGACCGGTAGAACTCGCACCGTCCGCGACCGTCGAAGCGGACGCAGTTGTCCGCGGCCCGGTCTCCATTGACGAAAACACAACGATCGAAGCAGGGAGTTATTTGGGGCCGTATACATCGATCGGACCCGCTTGCCGCGTGGCCGGAACGCATGTGGAGAACACCGTCATTATCGGTGAATCTGACATCTCCTGCACAGAGACAATCGTCGACAGCCTGGTCGGCCGTGGGTCGACGCTGGGGAGTGCTGAGGGAATTCTCCCCGAAGGAAGACGACTCGTCCTCGGCGAGAACTCCGATCTCAAACTGTGACCATGCGCATAATCACACACACCTGTCCGAACTGTGGCACCGTCATCTCGGCGAACGAACTGGAAGCCAACCGCGTGATGAAATGTCCGCGGATCGACTGTGGAGAAGTCCTTCGGTTCAGCGACCTCTCCCATTCAGATCGGGAGTTTTTCCTCGAGAACGTCGAACAGTATTCCATCTAAGTTCGCGAGTTACGACCCCTCTCTGAAGATCTGATCGAGATCCGTCGCCAGGGTGGGCTGTGATCGGTCCAGTACGGCCTCGACGGCGTCGACTGCGAGGCAGGTGTGATGGGGACGGGTCGCTTCCCGGTCGACGTCGCTGAGTTCTCCTTCGACGAGCAGACTCGCTGGTGCTTTCATTCGGGTACAGATTTCTCGGCCGAACTCATGGGGAGTGACACAGGACCGACTCGCCACGTGGTAGGTCCCGGTTCGATCACGCTCGTGGAGATCCAAGAGTGTGTCAGCTGCCTGTCCCGCCCGCGTCGGCGAGACGTGCTGATCGATGAACACCGGCGTTTCCGTCCCTTCGCGTAGTCTCGACCGCACCCATGCCGGAAACCCGACCAGTTCGTCGTCCCCGCGGTGGATGCCGTAGACGAACGAGAGCCGAACTATCGTCGGCTTCGGATGGTGTTCCCGGACGGCACGCTCACCGGCCAGTTTCGTTTCCCCGTACACCTGCACCGGGTTCGGCTCCGCGTCCTCGTCGTACGGGCTGCTTGTCGTTCCATCGAAGACGTAGTCCGTCGAAACGTGGGTGAATGCAATACTGCGCTCGGCACAGGCCGCCGCGATCGTGCCTGGTGCTGTCCCGTTGATCGCCTCGGCAGTCTCGGGTGAGGATTCACAGCCGTCAACGTCGGTCATTGCCGCACAGTTGAGCACCAGGTCGGGGTCGGTCAAGTCGAGGATTTCGGCGACTCGCTCGCGATCTCTAATGTCCAGTTCGTGGGTCTTTCCACCCATCGATGGGGGGTTCTGGTAGTGGGTTCCCAGGATGTCGTACCCACGAGACTGACGTTTGGCGAGGACGTTGCTTCCGAGCAGCCCGTTCGCACCGAGAACGAGGACCGTCATGGCCGGGTGGAGTGATGAAAGACATATATACGTACTGGCCTGCAACGCACAGCCATGCGACTGTTGGTCACCGGCGGTGCCGGATTCATCGGCTCGAACTTCGTCCATCACGTCCTCTCGGAGACGGATCACTCAGTCGTCACTCTCGACGCGCTCACCTACGCGGGCTCGAAGTCGAACCTCGAGGGCGTCCTCGAGGACCCCGGCCACGAGTTCGTCGAAGGGGACATCCGCGATGCGGAACTGGTCTCGGACCTCCTCGCCGACGCGGACGCGGTCGTCAACTTCGCGGCCGAATCACACGTCGACCGGTCGATCGACGGTGCCGAACCGTTCGTCCGGACGAACGTCCACGGGACGCAGGTCCTCCTGGACGCCGCCCTGGACGCCGGCGTCGATCGCTTCGTCCAGATCTCCACCGACGAGGTCTACGGCGAGATCGCCACGGGTCGCTTCGAGGAATCCGACCCGTTGACCCCGCGCAACCCCTACGCGGCCTCGAAGGCCGGGGCCGATCTCCTCGCCCGGAGTTACCACACGACTCACGGCCTCCCGGTCGTGATCACCCGGACCTCGAACAACTTCGGGCCTCGACAGCACACCGAGAAACTGATCCCGAAGTTCATCCGGAACGCTGCCGCCGGCGAGACACTGCCGGTATACGGCGACGGGTCGAACGTCCGGGAGTGGATCTACGTCGAAGACAACTGTCGAGCGATCCGGTCCGTCCTAGCAGACGGCACGGCCGGCGAGATCTACAACATCGGTAGTGACGAAGAACTCACGAATCTGGAGGTGACGCACGCGATTCTGGACGCCGTCGGCGGGTCCGAGGACCAGATCGAGTTCGTCGAGGACCGCCCTGGCCACGATCAACGCTACGCGCTGGATGCCTCGAAGGTTCAACGCCTTGGCTGGGAGCCCGAGTGGTCCTTCGCGGACGGACTGGAACGGACTGTGGAGTACTATCTGGACGGGTAGCGGCTGGGCTCCGAGAGCGGATCGGAACCCACAAGAACGTAATCGGCGAACCTCACGGTAGCTACGAATGGATATCCTCTTTGTCGTCTTGGGCGACGAAACCCGTGCTAGTACCCGCTATCGGGTGTTCAATCTCCTGCCAGCCCTTGACGAGTCGGCTATTGATTACGAGTGTTTCTCCATTGGGGCGTTTGCCGATTCGATCCCTGGTCCTGCATTTCTCGGATACGGTCTGGCTCCACTGGTGATCCTGTCGCGAGCACGTCACTACGACGCGATTTTCCTGCAAAAAGTCCCGCTCCCGTCGCCGTTCCTGTCGGTGCTCAAAACCCAGTGTGAGACCCACATCTACGATTTTGACGATGCTATCTATGCAACACCGCCCTGGAAAGAGCGCCCTGGGATCTGGAACAGACTGCTGATTCAAACCCTTTCTCACAGTCAGCTGGCGATCACTGGAAGCCCCGCCCTTTCGGACTACGCCGCCCAATTCTGTGAACGAACTGTCTGTCTCCCGACAGCGTTGCCCGCCGATGATTACGAACGCGCTCGGGAACAGCGCGACCGTGGCGACGCTGACACGGTGACGATCGGTTGGATCGGCAACCCGGAGAACCTTCACTACCTCGCGTCTATCGCTGAACCGCTTGCAGACGTACTCGATGCCCATTCCGAGGCCCAGCTCCTCGTTATCACTGCGGGCGACCTGCCGGTGACGCCCCTGGAACACCGGGCGGACGTGACCTACCGAGAATGGACGCTGGACTCCGAACTCGACTCGCTCTCGGAGGCGGACATCGGCATTCGACCGCTGTTCGACGACGAATGGACCCGGGGGAAAGGCGGCTACACGTCGGTCGTCCAGACGATGGCGCTTGGCATCCCTGTCGTGGTGACGCCCGTCTCGATGCTCGCTGACATCGTCGAGGACGGGGTTTCTGGCTTGCACGCTGAGACTGACGAGGAGTGGATCGACTCGCTCTCGACACTTATCGACGACGGGTCTCGTCGACTTGCGATGGGTGAGAACGCACTGGATCGGGTCGACGAACTCGACTTCTGGACTGCATCGCGTGCCGAGGAATTCGTGGACCTGCTTCAGTCAATCGAGACCAAATGTCACTGATCAAATCAGCTGGAAAGTTATTCGCCGCGAACGTAATACGATCTCTTCTCGGGTTTGTTGGGATCATATTATTTGCTCGAATACTTGGAGCGACAGAATTGGGATTTTATTTTTTATTCCAGGCATTATTAGGGATGTGCGCCATCCCTGCCGATTTTGGAATAAATTCTGCACTTAAGAAACGGGTGAGCGAAGGAAATGAGAGAAATGAATATCTCACGTCAGCAATCCTTCTGAAATTTATAACCATTTGTGTTGTTTCTGGCATAATATTACTATTTGAGAACGAAGTGAATAATTATATTGGTGCACCTTTGGCTGTCTATCTCATTTTTGGATTATTCACCCAGCAATATTCTCAACTAATGATAAACACATTACATGGGGAATTACGTGTTGGAGAGACGGCAAGCATAGAACTTGTCGAACAGTTCATTTGGCTTGGTTTCGGAATATTCCTAATTTTAGAAGGATACGGTGTAGTCGGGCTAGTATACGCATTTTTGGCTGCTCAAGGAATTAAATTTCTAATTGCGTGGTGGCGATCAAACACTCAATTTGGAATACCGCGTAGGAAGCATTTCACTTCCGTGTTTGACTACTCAAAATTTAGTGTTATTTCCTCAATTGGTGGGTACGCATATAGCTGGGTAGACATCCTTATCATTGGATTTTTCTTGACGGCGAGCCACGTCGGAGCTTACGAAATCGCATGGCGGATCAGTGGGTTAGTATTATTGTTTAGCAGGTCAGTTGGGAAAACAGTCTTCCCACAAATTAGTGAATGGTCAAATGATGATTTCAATCAGAAAATCCGTCGATTGGTTCCTAAAGCAACTACCGCAACACTTGTAATTAGTATTCCTGCGTTCTTTGGTACTCTCCTATTCTCCACCGAGATTCTCGAAATTTTCTTCGGGCAAGAATATCTCTTGGCTTCGACCGCACTCGTCATCTTGATGTTTGAAAAAATCCCTCAGTCAGTCCATAAAATTTGGGGATATTCACTACAAGCAATCGATAGACCGGACTTGGCTGCTGCCGCGACAACCATCTCTTTGGCCACAAATGTAATATTGAATTTGCTGTTCGTTCCGATGTTTGGTCTTACTGGCGCAGCTTGTGCGACCGCACTTTCGTTTGTACTGAACACGAGTTTACATGGATATTATCTTTCTCGGTCAGTACCTTTGACTCTCGAATATGAGAAAATAGCGTGGTGCGTTTTGGCCTCTATTGGGATGACCAGTATTTTGTTCAGTATACAAGGAACAGCCAACATAAGTTCTGAATTCACCCTCATTGGAATCGTAACTGTGGGGGCCCTCATATATTTCTCATTTATCGTATTATACAATCCACTACGGAAAGACATACTTTCCATAATCGACAGTACCACGTTAGGAAATGGACCTAATTGATTCTGACCGCAATCAATAAGTATAGCCCAATATTGGTATACCATCACTAGAATGAAGATATCTGTTATCTGTCCTGACGTTTCACACAATTGTCTTGGCCGTAGCTATCTACTTGCTCAATTATTAGAAAGAAATTATAATGTCGAAATTGTCGGCCCTGAGCTCGGGGACGGAATCTGGCAGCCACTAGAAGATGAGTACGAGTATAAATCTACGAAAATGAGAGGGTCAATCATTGACTTACCTCTTCATTATCGATCCCTCTCACGTAAGATATCTGGGGATGTGATATATGCAACAAAGCCACGTATGACGAGCTACGGAATTAGTCTTGCCCATACTGCGTTCTCTGAGAAACCCCTAATTCTAGATATTGATGATTGGGAGTCTGGGTTTCTCTATGAGGACTCAGCCCATCCGATGATCTCATATATTAAGTCCATTCCCCAAATGGTTAATCTAAATGCTCTCAATTACATGCGATTGCTGGAGTTTTTCTCAGACCGAGCAGATGCTATTACAGTTTCTAACCGGTTTTTGCAAGGGAAATTCGGCGGCTCACTCATCCCTCACGTTCGCGACACAGATGTGTTTGATCCCTCGTTGTTCGATCAGCAAGATGTTCGAGACGAGTTGAACCTCCCAACTGGTAAATGTATTGTACTCTTCAGTGGCACCCCACGTCCGCATAAAGGCGTGGCTGACCTCATCCATTCAATTGATCTACTTGATAGATCGGACCTCATTGCACTCATTGTAGGGGCACATGATTCGGAGTATGTGCGGAAATTACAATCAATGGCTGGTGATTCAGTGATTTTTAGAGGGAAACAACCATTTAACCAGCTTCCCAAATGGATCGCTGCGGCTGATATTTTTGCTATCCCGCAACGAAATTCGTTAAGTACAAGGGGGCAACTGCCGGCAAAGGTGTTTGATGCAATGGCAATGGGGAAAGCCATTGTCGCAACTGATGTCTCAGACCTACCAAGTATATTAGAAGAGTGTGGTGTTGTTGTTGAACCTGAGTCTCCCCAGGAGTTGGCTATTGCAATTCGCGAATTAGTGGAGGACCCGCAGAAGAGAGAGGCTCTCGGTAGTAGTGCGAGGAAAGTATGTGTAGAAAACTATAGCTATGACGCCCTTACTCCAAAAACGACATCTATCATTGATAAAGTCACTTGATTCATTTTAGGAAGTAGCTTGCCCCATCGAGGACCGTTAAATGACAATCTACTGCTGTATATCAAAGCCATCCAACTTCGCCGCGAACTCTACAGAAAACCCGATACGAACCCCTCAAACATGCTCTCCCCGCCCCCCTGAAAATCAACAACCCCCTTCCCAAGAGCGAAGTTGATTGATTGGCTTTGTTACCGCCCATCTCAATAATTATTAATACGGGATCAACTCGATATGCAACCCATTGATGGTGAT
>ENA-ORCR01000208-ORCR01000208.1-marine-metagenome-genome-assembly--contig:-NODE-208-length-57259-cov-4.191739_pt1 | contig 57259 bp, 42 predicted proteins | sample MGYA00237782_ERZ508514 | MGnify/ENA primary metagenome ERZ508514 (study PRJEB26185, sample SAMN06268960) | marine metagenome | isolation source: Eden Landing Ponds, San Francisco, CA, USA | place...
CGGCGGCCACCTCGTGCTGAGCGTCGTCGGCGTCCCGCACATGTGTCCGGCCGCACCGGTCGAGTTCACGCTCATGGCCGACGAGTGGTTCCGCCAGCGGGGCATCCGCGACGAGGTCGAGATCACGTACACCTACCCCATCATGCGCCTGCACGGCCTCGAGTCCGTCTCGAACTGGATGGAACCCCGGTTCGAGGCGCGCGACATCCACACGGAGACGTTCTTCAACGCCGAGGCGGTCGACCCCGAGGCGGGCGTCATCAGCTCGATGGAGGGCGAGGAGCTCGACTACGACCTGCTCGTCGCCATCCCGCCCCACGCGGGCGACGACCTGATCGCCGACTCGGGACTCGGCGAGGACGGCTGGGTCGCCGTCGACAGGCACACCCTCGAAGCCGACCACGCCGAGGACGTGTACGCGATGGGTGACGCCGCCGACGTGCCGACCAGCAAGGCCGGCTCCGTCGCCCACTACGAGGCCGACGTCGTCGCGGACCGCATCGCCAGCGAGGTCCGCGGCCAGCTCCCGACCGCCACGTTCGACGGGAAGACCGTCTGCTTCATCGAGGCGGGCATGGACGAGGCGACGTTCGTCGAGTTCGACTACGAGCACTCGCCCGACCCGCGCGACGAGTCACGTCCCGTCCACTGGGCGAAGCTCGCGTACAACGAGTCCTACTGGCTGACCGCCAGGGGACTCCTGTGAGGTGGTTCGCGTGAGCGATTCCGAATCGGAACCGACGGATGGCGCAACCGAGCGGACGGACGACGCGACCGAAGCTGGCACCGACCAGCCTGCGGATCTCGAATCCCTGGTTGCAGACAATCCCGAAGAAGTCGCCCGATTGCTCGAACGCCTCGGACTGGTCAACGACCTGCTGGACGCCGCCGACGTCGCCACGTCGGCGATGGACGACGAGATGGTCCAATCGCTGGCCGGCACGGGCACCAACCTCGCGATGGCCGCCGACGGCATGGCGACCGACGAAACCGTTCAGCTCGGCGAAGCGGTCGGCGAAAATGCCGACGACCTCGCCGAGGGCGTCGAGACGGTCGCACAGCTCCAGCGGACGGGGACGCTCGACGATCTGCTGGAACTGGCCGAGTTGGCCTCGCTTGCAAGCGCAGCCATGGACGACGAGATGGTGATGTCCCTGGCCTCGACCGGAACCAGACTGGGCGAGGTCGCCGACACCGCCGCGGACGACGACGTCGCCCGTGGGCTGGAAGACGTGCTGGCTGCACTCGGCGAGGCGAGCAGCGACGAACCCGAGCGAGTCGGCGCGATCGGGCTGGTGAAGGCCGTTCGGGACCCGGACGTCCAGGCCGGACTGGGCGTCGTGATCGCCCTCGCTCGGGCGCTCGGCCAGCAGACGCGAGACGACCCGACCGCGTAGGGCGACCCAGAACCGCCGCTACGGATTTTTGTACGATCCTGTGACTCCCTGACCGGATAGACAGCGCCCGTCAGCTCCGGAACAGAGAGCGGTTCCTCGACAGATATCCGCGGGCAATGGTTCGTGCCTGACTCGAAATTCCCGTGGTGGGTCGTCAGTTCAGGAGCCGCTTCGTCGCCGGACGTAGACACCCACGAGAACCAGGGCCACGAGGACAATGATACCGACCACGACAAGTGGGCTAACGCCGCTGCCGCCGTCATCGTCAGTGCCGTCCTCAGCCGTCAGTTCGTCTGTATCTCGCTGTCCTGGCGGGTCGGCACTCGAGCTGGCGATCTCGTCGCCGTTGTCGTCGAGTTCGAGCGTGCCGATCATGAAGTCAAACGTCCGGACGGTGCCGCCGTCGTCGCCTTTCGTCGCGACGTTGGCCGCAACCTCGTGGGTTCCCGATTCTTCGACGATCATACTTTGGGTCGCATTGATCCGTTGTTCAGCCGGCACCGAGACCTCGCGTTCGCCGACGACGTCGCCGTCGATGACGAATCGCACGTCGACAGACCGCTCAGTCTGGAACGGGTTTTCGAGCGTGACGATGTTCGTCGTCTTCACACTGTTTGCGGGTGCCGTTTCCAGCCGGACGTCGACGATTCTGACCTCCTGCAGTTCGGACGGCTCGACCCACGTCTCGCCCGGATTGGTTTCGCCGCTGGGTTTCCGCTCTGCGTCAGTGGTGGTCTCGTCGTCTTCATCGGTGGTGGTGTCACCGTCGTCTTCGTCAGTGGTAGTGTCACTGTCGTCTTCGTCAGTGGTAGTGTCACCGTCGTCTTCGTCAGTGGTAGTGTCACCGTCGTCTTCGTCAGTGGTAGTGTCACCGTCGTCTTCGTCAGTGGTGGTGTCACCGTCGTCTTCGTCGGTATCGACCTGTACGGCAGCGGACTGACCACTCGCGCCGTCGTTGTCTGTGTCATCGGTTGCTGTCTCCAGCGACACTTCGTAGGTGCCATCGGTGCTGCCGGCGTAGGTAGCTTCGTAGGTGTAGGTATCGTCACCGTTAGCCGTTTGCGTGAAGTCACTCTCTGTCAGCGTGGCCGACTCCGCACCGGTGATCGACACATCGATCGTCGAGAGTTGCTCGGACGCGTCGAATGCGATCCGGACATCCTGTCCGGACGGGTTGGTGGCTGCGAACCCGGAAATCGACGGGACAGTCACGTCGATCGTCACGGTGTCGGATTGCCCACTGGCACCGTCGTTGTCAGCGTCGTCAGTTGCGGTCGAGAGAGCGGCGGTGTACGTGCCATCGGTGCTGCCGGCGTAGGTAGCTTCGTAGGTGTAGGTACCGTCACCGTTGTCGGTCTCGCTGGTGTCTGCAAGCGTCAGCGTGGCCGATTCCGGGCCGGTGACCGCCACCTCGACCGTCGATAGCTGTTCGTCGGCATCGAATGTGACTCGAACGTCCTGTCCGGATGGATTCGTGGCTGCGAACCCGGAGATCGACGGGGCCGTCGTATCCACGATGACCGTCTCGGACTGAGCGTTCGCACCGTCGTTGCCGAGATCGTCGGTCGCCGTTTTCAGTGTGGCAGTGTAATTGCCGTCGGTACTGCCTGCGTAGGTAGCTTCGTAGGTGAAGGTGCCGTCTCCATTGTCGATTTTGCTGAAGTCACCTGTCGCGAGCGTGGTGTTCTCAGCACCCGTCATCGACACTGCAATGGTGGCGAGTTGTTCGTCTGCGTCGAAGGCCACGCGAACAGCCTGTTCAGACGGGTTGGTGACCTCGAATCCGGAAATCGACGGTGCAGTTAGGTCGACCGTCACGCTGCCGGAGTGGCCGCTCGCACCGTCGTTGCCGGCGTCGTCTTCGGCACTCGTCAACGTCGCCGTGTAGGTGCCATCGCTACTGCCGGCGTAGGTGGTTTCGTAGGTGTAGGTACCGTCGCCATTGTCGGTCTCGCTGAAGTCGCTCGTGGCGAGCGTGGCCGATTCAGCACCGGTAATCGCCACCGAAATCGTCGACACTTGTTCGTTTGCGACGAAGGTGATGTGAACGTTCTGTCCCGACTGGTTGGTAACCTCGAACCCGGAGATCGACGGGGCAGACATGTCGCCTGCGCCGGGACCACCGCCCGAACCGCCATCGTCGGCGGTGTCGACCTCGACACTGCCGGACTGGCTGCTCGCGCCATCGTTGCCGGCGTCGTCGGTCGCCGTTTCCAGCGTGGCGGTGTACGTGCCATCGCTATTGCCGGCGTGGATGGCTTCGTAGGTGTAGGTGCCGTCGCTGGCAGTTGCCGTGAAGTCGCCACTCGTCAATGTCGTGCTTTCGGCACCAGTGATCGAGACTTCGACCGTCGAGAGTTGTTCTGTGCTGTTGAAGGCTACCTGAACGTCCTGACCCGAGGGATTCGAGACAGCGAATGAGTCGATCGTCGGTGGCGTCACGTCGATCGTCACGTTCCCGGACTCGCCGCTTGCCCCGTCGTTGCCGGCGGCATCCGCTGCGGCGGTCAATGTCGCGGTGTAATCGCCGTCGGTACTGACTGCGTGGGTCGCGGTGTAGGTGTAGGTACCGTCGCTATTGTCGGTCTCGCTGAATTCACCCGTCATGAGGGTGGCCGACTCAGCACCCGAGATTGTCACTTCGATCGTCGAGAGTTGCTCTGAAGTGTCGAAGCTCACCTGGACGTCCTGGTCGGACGGGTTGGTGACGCTGAACGTCGAGATGGACGGTGAGGTTGTGTCGATCGTTTCCAGCCCGGGCGCGGGCGATTGCGTGTTGTTCAGCAGGTAAGGATAGGACACGTCGCTGCCAGTCTTGACATCCCACGTCGTTCCGAAGTCGAACGCGAGACTGGTGTTGGCCTTCAGTTGGCTCGTCGTAAGGCCGGTGCCGCCGTCGGAGTCTGACAGACCGGTCGTCTCGGTGTCCCAGTAGGCGTTTTCGACTGTCGCGTTGTTCGTCCCGACGAGACCGCCGAGGTTCGCGTCGCCCGAGACCGCACCGACAGCGTAGGAGTTGTTGATCACGCTCTGGCCACCATCGGTGACGGTGTTGTTGCCGAGGAGACCACCGACGTTCCCGCCTTTGGCAGAAACGTCACCCGTGGCGTAGGTGTTCGTGACCGTCGCATTGTGCACACCACTCCAGTCTGAATAATCGGTGTTCCAGCCGATGAGGCCACCGGCGTTATCGCCGGATACGGTCACGTTTCCGGTGCCATAGCTCTCGGTCACCAGACCACCGTTATTTGTCCCGAGGAGTCCGCCGACGGTGGAGTCGCCGGTAACGTCGCCCATCGCGTACGAGTCCCGTACCGTGCCGAGTTCGTTGGCCCCGACGAGGCCGCCGACGTTCGTCGATCCGCTGACGGTCCCGGACGCGTGAGATTCGGTCACGACCCCCCTGTTCGAACCGGCGAGACCGCCGACGTTCGTCGAGCCGTTGACGGTCGCCGTCGCGGTCAGGTTTTCGACCAGCCCCAGGTTCGTCCCGACGACACCACCGACGTTTTCGGTGCCGTCGACGGTCCCCGAGACCGAGACGTTCGCGATCGTCTTCGCGGCTTGCCCGTGGAATCCAGCCACGCCACCGACGGATGTTCTCCCGGTAATATCGACGTTCGAGAGCCGAAGGTTCTTCACCGTTCCATCGGCGTACTGCCCGGCCGGAACAATGGCGAACAGCCCGACAGTGTCCTCGCCGGGGCGGTCGATCGTGAGATCCGCGATGGTGTGGCCCTCGCCGTCGAATTCGCCTTCGAATCCACGGCGATCCGCTCCGATCGGGGCAAACCCGTGTCCGCCGTTGGCCGAGGGAGCAGCCACCGAGTCGTAGCCCGCCGTGTTCTCGTCGAGGTCGGCCACGAGCGTGTAGTTCGCTCGGGGGTTCTCCCGGGTGGCATCCAGGTGATACCAGTTTTCGATCTCGTAGGGATTGCCTGCCGTCCCGTCACCGGCGGCGTACAGCGTTCGCGTTCCGGGCCGGGGGATCTGGGGGTTGGCCTGCAGGGAGGGGTAGGAGACTGTTCCGTTCGATATCAACACATCCCACGTTGCATCGAAGTCGAATAGACCGAGAGACTCTCGAACGGAGGGTCCCGTCATCTCTGCGGTGGTCCTGCCACTGAACTCCCGGAGGCCAGCCGAGTTGTCCTGGCCGGTCGTCTCGACATCCCAGTATGAGTTCGCGACCCTGGGATTGTCCGTCGTCGTCCCAACGAGGCCGCCGACGCTGCTGTTCCCGGTGACGGGACCGACTGCGTAGGCGTAGACTACCTCACTGTTCCGTCCGGTGACGTTCCCGACGAGGCCGCCAAGGTCCGTTGAGCCGTTGAAGCCGCCTGTCGCGTACGTCTGGGTGATCGTGGCATTGATCGTGGTCCCGGCAACCCCGCCGACGCGCTCGCTGCCGGTGACGTTCCCGGTCGCATACGAGACGTTGACGACCGCACTCCCACCCGTCCCGCTGGTGTACCCGACGAGGCCGCCGACGCTGGTGGCGTCGCCCGCCTGCACGTCACCCGTGGCGTTCGAGGCAGTGACCGTGCCCTGGTAGTTCTGGCCGACGAGGCCGCCGAACTGCGTCGGGGCTGTCGCGCTCGCGTTGACAGTCACGGTGGCGCTGGCAGTCGAGGATTCGATCGTGCCACCTGCGGTGTCGTCCGATTCGACGCCGTTCGCCCCGGCGAGACCGCCGACGCTCTCGTTGCCGGTGATGCGGCCGGTCACCGAGGAGCCCGTTATCGTCCCGGTATTCTCTCCGACGAGACCACCGACGTTGCTGTCGCCGGTCACAGTCGCGTTCTCGATCGTGACGTTCGCCACCGTTCCGTTGGTCCCGACGTGGCCGAAGAGACCGACGTTGTCTTCGCCGGGCCGATCGATGGTCAGGTTCGCGATCGTGTAGCCGTTGCCGTCAAACGAGCCGTTGAACGGCGTCGCGGCCGTTCCGATCGGGTCGTGGCTGACGCCCGCCATGTCCAGGTCGGCCGTGAGTTCGTAGCTGGCGTTCGGTGCCAAGCTGACACTCCCCAGCGCGTCTGGGGAAGAGAGTTCGTACGGGTCGGCTTCGGTTCCGCTCCCACCGGCGAACAGACTCCCCAATCCAGGAGCGGGCGATTGGGTGTTGTTCAGCAAGTAGGGGTAGGATTTCTCGGCGCCAGTTTTGACAGCCCACGTCGTTTCGAAGTCCAAGCCAGCGAGGCTGGTGTTGGCCTTCAGCTGGCTGGTCGTGAGCCCAGTCGCGTTGCCGGCTGAGGTGCCCTGGCCGGTCGTGTTCACGTCCCAGTAGGCGTCAGTCACGGACGCACCGTTCTCAATGGTTCCGACGAGACCGCCAGCGGAATCTCCGGTGACCGACCCGGCCGCATAGGAGTTGTTCACTTTGGCGATCGAACCGGTGTTGATACCCACGAGGCCGCCAACTGATGCCGACCCGTTGACCGACCCAATCGCGTAGCTTTCGGTCACGAGGTCGTTGACGCTCTTGCCGACGAGACCGCCGACGTTGTTGCCGCCGTCCACTGCGCCCGTCGCGTACGTCTCCCGGATCGTACTTGGCTCGGTCGCGTCATTGTAGCCGACGAGGCCACCGACGTTCGTCGCGTCGCCACCGTTCACGTCACCGGTGGCATTCGACTGCGTGACGGTGCCCTGGAAGCTCTGGCCGACGAGGCCGCCCAGATTTTCGGGATCGGTACTGTCGCCAGCGAGGGTGACCGTGCCGCTGGCGGTCGCATTTTCGATCGTTCCGCCCTTTTTGAAGGCGGAGGCGTTGCCGTTAGCTCCGACGAGGCCACCGACGTTCGACGAGCCAGTGACGTTCCCCACCGCAACGGAGCGTTTGAGGACCGCATTTGTCCCGCTCATGTAACCGACGAGACCACCAATCATAGTGGCATTGCCCGCCTGCATGTCACCAGAATTGAGTCTACCCTGGACCTCTCCTGTCGCACTTGAGCGAGTGACATTAGCTCTATAGAGCTGCCCTACGAGACCGCCTATCTTATGACCACCTACGTTTCTCGGGGACTGCACGGATCCACTTGCTTCTAACGCGCGTATCTCAGTTCCATTCAGAGGTAAATGATTAATTTTCCCCTCATAATACACCGCAGGGATAGATGTACCTCCATTCGCTCCAACCATACCGCCAACACTTGAATTGCCGGTTACCGAAACATCCGTTGTCGAGGCCTGGATAGATCCTCTATTATTGAAAAATCTTCCATTAGTGCCGACAGCACCAACAAGTCCACCGACATACGTTCCACCGGTAACTCTCCCATCCACATTCGAGTCAGTTATTTTACCTGCTGCCGAAGAACCGACAAGTCCACCGACTGCTGTTTCTCCTGTGACGTTCACCGATGCATTGGTGTCACGGACAGTATCTAAATATATTTGTCCTGCCACTCCTCCTACGAACGATGTTCCATTAACCTCACCTGTAACAGAAACATTCTTGATTGTCCTAGCCCCTCCTAATTCAGGATGAACCTGTAAACCGACGACCCCTCCCACGCCCCGATCACCACTAATAGAGACGTTCTTTATTGAAATATTAGAGATTGTACCGGACGATATACCGAATAACCCCACAAAGTCTGAGTTTCGGTTAATAACTAAATCAGTTATCGTATTTCCTGCGCCATCAAACCTACCTTTAAATTCACTCCCGGCGCCACTCCCGAATCCATTGATGGGCGTGAAACCACCTGATGGATTCGTTACCTCTTTACGATATCCTCCAGATTCTCTGGATAGGTTCGCTGTTAGGGTAAAGTTCGCGGAAGGATTTTGACGTGTATCGTTGAGATGGGTCCAGTTAGCTACTTCGTAAGGCTGACCACTTGTTCCATTTCCTGCCGGATACAGTTTCTCTTTTCCCGGTATATTCGTCTGAGGGTTCTGCTGTAGATACGGATACGAAACGACACCGTCGGAGTTATTTATTGTCCAAATATTCTGAGAGTCAAAAACATCCTGCGTTTCATATTCTTTATGGAAAAATTCTTTTTGACCCTCGTATCCTTTGAGCTGACCAGTATGCCTTGGATACGGATTGCCCACTCGCTCAGTCACTCCGGTCGTTTTTTGGTCAAAGTAGGCTATTTGCTGTTGTCCATATTCTAAGACACCGCCAGCGTGACCACGCACAGTCGCATTTACAGTACTGCTAACCTTTCCGGTAGCATATGTGTACTTCGTCCTAGTACCAACATTTTTCGAGATATTACCTACAAGTCCACCCACAGTGGTAGTACCAGTCACATCACTCATCGAATATGTATTTCGAATGTCGCCTGTTAGATTACCGACGAGTCCCCCAACAGAACTGCCAGACTGATTCCCACTATCGTCAGCCCTGACTGACCCAGTAGTATAGGATAAGTTCACCATTCCCGCATTATAGCCGACGAGTCCTCCCACAGAAGTGCCTCCTGTCACACTTGCGTTTTCGACTCCTGTGAGTGTAACCGTGCCTGATGAACCAACGACTCCAAAGATACTGACATTCCTCGAGTCTGGCCGATTGATCACGAGGTCGGCCAGTTTGTATCCACTACCGTTAAATGTACCATTGAAGCGAGTTGAAGATGATCCTATCGGCTCGAAGCCCTTGTCGTTGTTTGCACTCGGGCTCGCCACCGAATCGTAACCTGCGGTCGAGGAATTCAGGTCGGCGACGAGCGTGAAGTTGGCGTCGAGCGCGTTGCGCACGCTGTCGAGGTCGTTCCAGTCCCCGATCTGGTAGGGATTGGCTGCGGTGCCGTTCCCGCCGGCGAACAGACTCTCCAGCCCGGGCGCGGGCGATTGGGTGTTGTTCAGCAGGTAGGGGTAGGACACCTCGCCGCCAGTTTTGACAGCCCAGGTGTTCGTGAAGTCGAAGCCATCGAGGCTGGTGTTGGCCTTGAGCTGGGTCGTCGTGAGGCCGGTGCCAGCGTCATCATATCCATCGTTCGTGTCGGACTGGCCGGTCGTGTTCACGTCCCAGTAGGCGTCGGTCACCGTGCCGAGGTTGGCCCCGATGAGGCCACCCACTCTATCTTGGCCGGTGACAGTCCCCGTCGCATACGATGAATCCACCGTGCCGAAGTTGGTACCGATAAGGCCACCCACTGTATTTCCGGTGGCGGAGACGTTGCCTGTCGCGTACGATGAACCCACCGTGCCCTCGCCATATCCGACGAGGCCACCTACTGTATTTCCGGTGGCGGAGACGTTGCCTGTCGCGTACGATGAATCCATCGTGCCAGAGCTGTATCCGACGAGGCCACCCACGTATTGGTATCCAGTGACGTCAATGTCTTCGATACTGACGTTTGCGATCACCGCGCTGCTTCCAGTGTAGCCGAACGGGCCGACGTTGTTCTCGCTCGACCGATTGATCGTTAGGTCTGCAATCGTGTAGCCATTGCCGTCGAACGTTCCGGTGAACGGCGTGCCGGAGTCACCGATCGGGGCGAAGCCAGCCCCGTCGTTCCACTCGCTCGTGTCCGACGCGTTGACGTCGGCGACAAGCGTGTAGTGTGCCCCCAGATCGTTTTCTATCGCCTGCAACTCCGAGGCGTTGCTGATCTGGTAGGGGTCGTCGCTCGTCCCCGACCCCGGCAGGTCGCCCGTCGAAACGTTCCCCGCGTCGTTCGCCGCCGCAGCGACGCCCGGCCCGAGAGAGACGCCGACCGTAAGCACCGACATGACCATCAGTGTCGACAGCGCGAGCGCGCGGAGTTTCATCGACCCACCTCCCGTGATCGACCCCCGGCAGGCCCCGAGGGGTCACGACGCCAGTTCGTCGCGGCTACATTCGAGCCAGACGCACCTGAATGGGGGGCTTTCCATCGCCGTTTCGCATCGCCTGAGTTATCAGTATTGAATGTTAAGAGAGTCGCCTTTCGTGTCCGCGCAGGTCCGAACATACCATAAATATTCGTTTGTATACACAAAAGCAGGATATCTTCGTGTGACGGTATCCTGCCCACGATGCAAGCACGACCCGATCGATACATTCGCAAAACACCCGGAAACGAGGGTATCTACGATAACGCGCCATCCCGAAACACGCAATCTATGCCGATAGAAGCGATCGCTGCCCGGTTTGCTATCGCGCACTTACTACCTTCACATGAAGGTACCTAGTCGGCCCGATAGCGACGATCTTTTCGAAATTGGCCCTGGCAGCTTGCCTCGTGCTGGCGCGACAGTGCAGAATCATTTGTGAGAATGAGGATGGAGATCTCGACCGTGGAGCGTGACCCATGGCACCCGCGGTGGTTCACTCGAAGCGCGCTTCGAAGACTTTCTGCTGGGCGCGGTGGAGGTGCTGGAGGAACGTCGAGTGGGCAACGCCCAGGGTCTCGGCGATCTCCGCCGCGGTGGCCCCGCGAGGTTGTTCGAAATAGCCGTGGTGGTACGCCGCGCGGAGGGCCTGGCGTTGCTTGTCGGTGAGTTGGGCCGCTCGCAGCTGGCCGCCGGTGTCACTCACCGTGTCCTCGTCGCCGATCGCGAGTAGCGAGACGTCGTCGAACGCCGCCTGTAACCGCTCGAGTGTCGGCGTGACGGTCTCCCGGGACTGGAGCTGTGCCTCGACGACGGCCCCGTTGCTGTCGAGAGTCGTGGTATCGACGACGACGCCGCGCGTCGCGAGATGGGCTTCCGGACTGGGGCCCGTGACCGTCACCTGGAGTCGGCGTGGCTCAATGTCGATCTCGTGGACTGATCGTACGTCCGGGTGGGCAGCCAGCACATCCTGGATCGCGTCCGTCGCGCCTGCGATACGGAGATACTGGACGATCCCGTCCTCGTCGTCCGGGACAGTCCCCTGGACGGTGACCCGCTTGCAGTCCCGAAAGGCCCCGTCCATCGCGAGTTCCGCGAGGTAATACGCGTCGTCACCGACGCGAAACCGGGCCGTGACAGTCCGGTCTGCAGCGAGAGTATTCTCCGTCGCGAGGCTGTGGATCCCGAACGCGACGGTATCCCCGAGCTCCGTGAGCAACCGGCGCTCGGTCTCGCCGAAATGGTCCGGCTCGTCATGATAGACCGCCAATACGCCGTAGGGAACGTCGTTGTGTTCAAGCGGAACCGCCCCGCCGGACCGATACCCGTCGTCTGTGACGACTTCTCGCCACGCCGAGGGAAACAACTCAGCGACATCTTGGACGAACTGTGGTTCTCCCGACTGGGCAGCCCACGTAGCGGGTTCGCCCTGCACCTCGTCGGCTTCTGCCGTCGAGGAGATGGCGTCGACGAATGCCTGATCCCCGGCGACGGCTCGCGAGGACAGTCCACCGGCCCCCCGTTCGGCAACCCACGCCACCGGATACCCGTACTCGTGTAAATGGGTAACGACGTCTTCTTCCAGTGTGTCTCGCGTCCGCGATTCGACCAGCGCTTCCTGGACCGTTCGATTGAGGTCCCGCTCCCACTGTAGCTCACGCTCGTGGCGTCGTCGCTCGCTGACGTCCCGGATCGAGACGAGCAGTGTCGGCTCACCCTCATCAGTGATCCGTCGACCAGTGAACTCACAGGCCCGAACCGATCCGTCGGAACGGCGAAGTCGCGCTTCTTGCAGTTCCGGCTCGGCGCTCCCGTCGTGCCAGTTCGCGAACGCCGCACGAACCGCTTTGCGGTCGTCCGGGTGAATCGCGGCTTCGACGAGATCCTCGCCGATCCAGGACGCACAGTCGCTTCCGGTGATCTCGGCAAAGCGCTCGTTGCAAAACTGCACGCGGCCGTCTTCGAGCAGACAGATCGCGTCACGGCTCTCCTCGACGACGGACCGATAGCGCCGTTCGCTTTCTTCAAGTTGGCACTGTAAGCGACGCCGGCGCACGACTGACCCGATCTTCTCGGCGAGGAGTGGGGTTTGATCGGTCGACGGGTCTTTGACGACGTAATCAGTCACGCCGGCGTCGATCGCCCGGGCAGCCACGTCTTCGTTCCCCTCGCTGGTGATGAGGATGAACGGCAGATCCGGGCGGTCTTCGCGAACCCGTTCGAGCAACTCCAGACCGGTAATGCCCGGCATCATGTAGTCCACGAGCAGACAGTCGACCCGGTCAGTCTCCGCGAGATGGACGAGCGCCTCGTTGGCATCGTTCGCGACCGAGACACTGATCGCTGCTGTCTCGCGTTCGATTCGCTTCGCAGCGACCGAGGCCCATCGGTCGCTATCGTCGACTAACAGCGTGTGGATGGCGTCCCCACCCACTACGGGCGCATCATTCCCGCTCATTGTGCACCAGCCGCTGCTGTAGCACTCCCTGCTGGCCATTGTCGCTTTCCACGGGCGGCCCAGTCCTGTGCTGAGGAGGTCATCCGTTTACCTTCACATGAAGGTAGTAGGTTGTAAATATCCCGGTCAGACTCGGTCGTGAGACACAGCAACACCTGTTCGGGCCCACTGTGGGGCACCTTCTTGTATCAGGCTGTGCCAGATGCAGTACACGGTGAGAGAGCGTGAGTGACGCCCCCCAACAGTCGGCACAGTCAGCGAGTGTCGACCTGTCATTTCTCCCGATTCCGTATCAGCGACTCACTCGGGACGGACACATCAGCGCCGTCAACGAGGCCTGGGTCAGTGTCCTGGGGTACGAGCCAGCGGATGTCTGTGGCGAGACGTTTCGCGAATACGTCCACCAGGCTGATCGGGACGACTTCCGGACGGCGTTCGATCGATTCATCACCGGGGAGCGATCGAGTCCGATCGAATTGGACATCCGACATGCAGATGGCCATCCCGTGACGGTGATGCTCGATATCCGTGTCGAACGTGACCATAATGGGAGATTCGAGAACGCACACTGTCAGTTCACCGAAATCGACACGGCCAGCGGCGCAGGATCCGTCTCAAACACTGGTGGAGACACTGACGGGGAGTTCAGTGCCACGGAAGAGCGAATGAAGTTGGCCGTCGAAGGCGCAAAGTTGGGAATATGGGACTGGGACATGGAGGCCGACGAGGTATTGCGCGACGAACTGCTGGCGAACATGCTGGGCTATTCACCGGCAGAGATGGGCGATCAGTTGGACGATTGGGAACAGCTCGTCCATCCGGACGGCAAGCAGCGCCACGACGAGGCGCTCGCGGAACATATCGACACGGACACGGACTTCTATCAGTGTGATTACCGGATGGAGACGAAATCCGGCGACTGGAAGTGGGTGCGAACCATGGGCACGGTGGTCGAGGAGGACGCCGATGGGGAGCCACGACGGTCCGTGGGGATCCATCTCGACATCGACGAACAGAAGCGCAACCAGCTGAAACTGGCCCGCCGCACCGAGCAACTCGAAGCGCTCAATCGCGTCGTCCGACACGACATCCGCAACGACATGAACGTGCTCCATATGTGGGCAACGGAACTCGAAGAGCACGTCGACGAGGCGGGTGCTGCAGCCCTCGAACAGATCCTCTCTTCGAGTCGACACATCATCGAGCTGACGAAGGTTGCTCGCGAATTTATCGAATCGCTCGGGGCCGAGGACGAGCTGGACATGGAACCGGTCGCGCTGCGAGAGGTCCTCTCGAACGAGGTGAACACACAGCGCGGTGCGTATCCGGACGCCGACTTTCGGATCCGCGGTGAGTTGCCGTCCGTGACCGTCCGGGCGAACGGCATGCTTTCGTCGGTCTTCCGGAACCTGCTCGTCAATGCCGTTGAACACAACGATTCCGCGACGCCGACGGTCACGGTTTCGGTGACGGTCCGAGACCAAACCGTCGCGGTTCGAGTGGCAGACGATGGGCCCGGCATCGCGGATGTCCTGAAGGACGAAATCTTCGGCAAGGGGACGAAAGGCCTCTCGGGCGGGACTGGCATCGGCCTGTATCTGGTCGAAACGCTCGTCGAGAGTTACGGCGGGGACGTCCGGATCGCCGACGATGGAGAAGGCAAGGAGCCGTCCGTATGCAATCGGCAGGAATCCGAGGACAACGAGTCCACTGGGGCCGTCTTTGTAGTGGAGTTACCGCTATACGAGTCCGACCACTGAGAGCGTCCCAACTGCCGGCGGTCTTACTCATCCCCTGATCGGTCCTCGGCAGTCCGCGACGAGTCCTGTCCGTCGGACTCGCCTCGCTGGGGGCGGTCGGCATCGCCAGGCCGGTCGTGCTGTGTGTCACGCCGCAACCCGACGGTCAGCGAGTAGACCATGAGGAGGATCACGAGGCTGAACGGCAGTCCAGCCGCGATGACCGCGGTCTTGAGTGCACGCAGTCCGTTACCGAACAATAGCACGATCGCGGTCGCGCCGATGACGAGCGGCCACAGGACACGCTGACCCGTCGTCGGTTCCCGTGTCCCGCCCGTCGTCAGATAGCTCGCCACCAGTGAGCCGGAGTCGGCCGAGGTAACCAGGAATGTCATGAGATTGAACGTTGCGATCGCGGCCGTCAGGAACGCAAGCGGGTAGACGGAAAACATCTCGAACAGCGCGACTGCGGGCCCGTGTTCCTGCAGCGGGCCGCTAATCGCCCCCTCGGCGACGGAGAGCTCGACGAACAACGCCGAACCGTTGAAGACAGCCATCCAGCCTAGCGAAAACAGGACTGGCACGACCAACACGCCACCGACGAACTCCCGGATCGTCCGCCCCCTGGAAATGCGAGCGATGAACAGGCCGACGAACGGCGACCAGACGATCCAGAATCCCCAGTAGAATATCGTGTACGCGTGTTGCCACCCTGCCGCCTCGCCCGCGAACGCCTCGGTATAGAGACTCAATTCCAGAAAGTTGCCGAGGTAAGTCCCGACCCCTTCGAGAAACACGTCGAAGAGGTGGACTGTGTCCCCGACGAGCAACACCACGACGAGCAACGCGACCATCAGCACGACGTTCAGCTTCGAGAGACGCCTGATGCCGTTCTCGAGACCCAGCCACGTCGAGACGACTGTCACGCCGATGAGTGCCGTCGCGATGGTCGCCGCGGTCCAGACATCGGTCGCGAGTGCCGTCCCCAGATAGGTCGTCGTGAGAAAGTCGACCCCGGCGGTGATCTGGAGCGCCGCCAGTCCGGTGGCCGTCGCGAGCCCGACAACGGTCGCGACGACTGCCGCGAGGTCGATGAGTCGCCCCGCCCAGCCGTGAATCCGCTCGCCGACCAGTGGATAGAAGATGGAGCGAAAGCTCAACGGGAGGCCGCGATTGTAGGAGAAATACCCGAGTGCAAGCCCGACGATGCCATAGATCCCCCAGGGGTGCAGCCCCCAGTGAAACATCGTGAGGGCCGTGGCGGCCCGGCCTGCCTCGGGGGTGTTCGGTGGGACGTCAAAAAACGAGCCGCCACCGGAGACGAAGTGACTGATCGGTTCAGCGACACCGAAAAACAGCAGGCCAACGCCCATCCCGGAGCTGAACAGCATCGCCACCCATCCCAGCGTGGAAAACTCCGGCTCGGCATCGGGACCACCGAGTCGGATCGTCCCGTAGTCGCTCAACCCGATCGCGATGAGTGCGACAAGAAACACGTTGACCGCAAGGACATACAACCAGCCGAAGGATTCGTTCACGAAGGCGAACGTCGCGCGATAGGCCACCGACGCCTGGTCGCCGAACCCGACCGTGAGCACGACGCCGACGACGATGATTGCAAGCGATCCGACCAGGACAACAGGGTCGAACTCGGTGCCGAACCACCGTACTGTCGTCTCCCGCGAATGTCGAGTCTCCTCGTGCGTCGAGCGACGCTGTTCAGGCGAGTGGGGCGACCCTGTCTCGTCATCGTCGTCCGTCAATGACTGACACCCACTGGAGGCGAGTTCAACGCTACGACATAAATCAATACTGTTCAGACACGGGCCGAGCCAAGATGGCGATGTGCCCGTTTCGATGCCTCACTGCAGTGACCGTCCAGCACGAAGCGCCGCGTCAGTAATCAACGAGACAGGCGTGACTTCGAACGCGCGACACTGACCTGCGGCGCAAGCTACAAACGCTCGCCACCGGTACGAACGACCATGACTGACGAGATCGAACACCGTCGACTCATCATCGCCGGCTCGGGCACCGCCGGGCTGACGGCCGCGGTCTATGCCGGGCGGGCGAACAACGACCCGCTCGTCCTGGAGGGCGACGAACCCGGCGGCCAGCTCACCTTGACAACGGACGTTGCGAACTTCCCCGGCTTCCCGGAGGGGATCAACGGCACTGAACTCATCAACCGCATGAAAGAGCAGGCCAAGCGATTCGGGGCCGACGTCGAGACGGGCTTCGTCGAGTCGATCGACGATTCCTCGCGGCCGTTTCGAGTCGAACTCGCCGACGGGGCGGTCTACACCTGTGACGCCTTCATCGCCGCCAGCGGCGCGAGCGCGCGCACCCTGGGCATCCCCGGCGAGGGCGACCTCATGGGCTATGGCGTCTCAACGTGTGCGACCTGCGACGGCGCGTTCTTCCGCGACGAGGACATGCTCGTCATCGGCGGGGGCGACGCCGCGATGGAGGAGGCTTCCTTCCTGACGAAGTTCGCCGACACGGTCTACATCGCCCACCGCCGCGAGGCGTTCCGCGCCGAGGACTACTGGGTCGACCGAATCATGGAACACGTCGACGCGGGCGACGTCGAGATCATGCGCAACACCGAGGCGACCGAGATCCACGGCACCCGCGAGGACGGGATCGAGGGCGTCTCGTTGATCCGCCATCCCGAGGGCCATCCCAAGGAGAAACTCGACTCCGAACAGGCAGAGGAAGTCGAGCACTTCGAGCACGACGTCGGCGCAGTCTTCCTCGCCATCGGCCACACGCCCAACACCGGCTATCTGGAGGACACCGACGTCGAACTCGACGAGACGGGGTACATCCGGACCGTGGGCGGCCACGGCGGTGGCCAGACCGAGACGGATGTCCCCGGCATCTTCGGGGCGGGCGACGTCGTCGACTACCACTACCAGCAGGCCGTCACAGCCGCTGGGATGGGCAGCCAGGCCGCTTTGGACGCCGACGACTATCTCGAAGAGCAGGCAGAAGCCGAAGCCGCCGAAACAAGCGTCGCCGAGACCGACGACTGAAGCGTGGACGTACTCCGCGACTTTCGCCGCGCTCGGTCTCCGCGGCTTTCGCCGCGCTCGTCACCCTGATACGCGTCGCGACCCTACTATGTGGTATGGAATCTGCGACGTTCGGCGGCGGGTGTTTCTGGTGTACCGAGGCCGCGATGAAGGAACTCGACGGCGTCGCCTCGGTGACGTCCGGGTACGCCGGCGGGCACGCCGAGAACCCCAGCTACCGGGCGGTCTGTTCGGGCGACACCGGCCACGCCGAAGTCGTCCAGGTCGAATACGACCCGGACGTGATCGCCTACGATGAGTTGCTGGAGGTGTTCTTCGCCACGCACGACCCGACCCAGTTGAATCGACAGGGTCCCGACGTAGGCACGCAGTACCGCTCGATCGTCCTCTATCACGACGAGGCCCAGCGCGAGACGGCCGCCGCTTACATCGACGCGCTCGACGCCGAATACGACGACGAAGTCGTGACCGAACTCACCGAGCTGGAAGCGTTCTACCGCGCCGAGGAGAAACATCAGGACTATTTCGAGAAGAATCCGACTGACGCCTACTGTCAGATGCACGCCGCGCCGAAAGTCGAGAAAGTGCGCGAACGGTTCGAGCAATGAGAAGCGGTTGACCGCTCTCTCCGGGAGAGGGCGGTGATCGCCGGATCGCACGCGCTGAGGCGACCGGCGTCATGGAAAACATCCCCGGGGTTATATTTTATACATCCAAATGAAATTATATTTGAATGGAGCTTCCCTCTCAGAAAATTGCCCCCTTGCCAGTATTTTTGTGCGATACCGCGTTCCCCGTCGTGTGTGAACAGATCATGTCGTTGAGTAACGCACAGAGGCCAGCGAACACACGCGAGCGGTACCGGTTGATGGCTGGTGCCGCGTCTCGCCCGTTTGCAGTTGGGGCTATCGCCGTTCCACTGGGACTCCCCGTGTTGGGATATCTCTCGAGTGATGTCCGCATCATGTTCACCGTCCACCTTTTCCTCGGGGCGTTCTGGTTCGGGACGGCAGTACTCGGAGCGGTCGTGCTCGGACCCGTGATGGGACGTCTCTCAGGGGAGGCGAACGTCGAATTCGCCGAGGGCTTTGTCCCGAAGATGAATCTGCTCATGGAGCCAGTCTCGGTTGGCGCGATCGGCTCCGGGATCGGTCTCGCGGATATGATGGGCTTGTGGACGACGCCAACACCGTCACTTTGGGCGGCACTCGCGCTCGCTGTCGCGCTTCTGGCCCTCGGATTTGGCCCACTTCACAGGTTCACGGCCGGGATGTTCGACGAGATCGCAGCCGACGACACTGACCACGAACGTCTCGCCGCGCTGAACAAAAAGTACGGCATGCTGAGCCTAGTCGAGCTCGTGCTCATGATCGCTATCGTCGCGACGATGTCCGGCATCCGGTGGGGTTTCTGATACAGCCACATGTGAGCGTCATGTGCTCCGTGTGAGATACGCGATCTGGCTGGTCTCGAACCACGCGCAGCGAGCACGAGGCGCGACAGGGAGAGCGTCTCGGATCGCTCGATCGGGGAGAGCGAGGCGTGAGCGGTGCGCGGTCGAACGGAGCGAGATCGCGGGGTGGCGAGCGGTGATGGCGCGGAACGAAGTTCCGCGGACCATTCGAGCGGGCGCTTCCCACCGGCGAGCAGAACCCGCGAGCAGCGAGACCTCGGTTGTTCAACGGGGGGCGAAGCGACCCGTGAGAACGAAATGACCCGTGAGCGATGGGGGCCCTGAGAGTCGCGGGACCGGAACTGGCGAGGGCTTTCAGACCAGTCTCACTCAGCTCAAATCCGCATCTGAACACCACCGACCGACTGAATGTGCCCGCAGATCAGGGGTGCGCGAAGTACGCGAGAAGTTCGTCGTCCTCGCCGACATCCATCGGATCACTCGCCTCGGGAACCGCGTCGAGACGCGCAAATCCAATGCGGACGAACTGGACCATCTCCTCGACCTCGTGAGTAAGCAGCCCCGGTTCGACGTGGCCGGTGACGTCACCCTTAGTCGTCCGCAGTCGGGCGGGGACGCCCGTCGCCGCCGGCACCCAGTGGATCACGTCCACGCCGCCCTCCCGGACGACGTCGATGTCGTCGTCGGTGTATTCGAACGCCCGCTCGCCCGTCCGGCGGACACAGCCGTAGCCCTTCAGCCAGACGCGATCGCCCTCCGGCGGCAGGTCCTCTTCCTCGACCAGGACCGCCCCGCCGACCGGGATCGTCCGCTTGCCGCGCTCCTCGTGGTCGGGGTGGATCGGCGGCTGGCCGCGCTCGGGCCCACCCGAGAGGTCCATCTCGACGCCGTCCCGGACGAAGAAGGCCCGGTCGGCGTCGTCGTCGATGCGTTCGCGGTTGGCCGCGTAGATCGACGACATCGCCAGATCGACGTTGCTGGTCGAGGTGCCGAGTTCGGTCATCGCGTCGACGATGGCCTCGCCGCGAATGCCCCGCCGCCGGAGGCTGGCGATCGTCGGTGCTCGCGGGTCGTCCCAGCCATCGAGGTCGCCGGCCTCGATCAGCTCCTTGATCGTCGAGGTGCTCATCGGGACGTCGTATTCCTCGACCTGGACGTGGCCCCAGTGGATGACCTCGGGGTACTCCCAGTCGAAGTAGTCGTAGACGAACCCCTGGCGCTTGGCGGAGTCCTGGAGGTCGATCCCGCGGATGATGTGGGTGATCCCGGTGAGGTGGTCGTCGATCCCGCTCTGGAAGTCGAGCATCGGCCAGCACCGGTAGTCCTCGGCTTCCGGCCGTGGATGCGGGGTGTCGATGAGGCGGAAGGCAACCCAGTCCCGCAGCGCGGGGTTCTTGTGCTCGATGTCGGTCTTCACGCGAAGCACCATCTCGCCGGGATCGTACTCGCCGTCGACCATCGCGTCGAACTCCTCGTGGACGGTCGCGGCGTCCTTCTCGCGGTGCGGGCAGGCCTCGCCGTTGTTCTTCAACTCGGAGAACGTCTCGCCGGGACACGAGCAGGTGTAGGCCCCGCCGAGATCGATGAGGTCCCGCGCGTAGGCGTAGTAGGTCTCCAGTCGGTCGCTGGCCTTGAGCACGCGATTCGGCGTGAACCCGAGGTACTCGATCGCGTCGAGGATCTCGTCGTAAGCGTCCAGATCCGGGCGTTTGGTCTCGGGATCGGTGTCGTCGAACCGGCAGACGAAGTAGCCGTCGTAGCGGTCCTTGTACGAGCCCACGACTGCGGCCATCCGGGCGTGGCCGATGTGCCAGGGACCGTTGGGATTGGGCGCGACCCGCATCCGAACCTCGTCGTACGCATCGACGTTGGGCAGGTCCGGCAGTGCCTGCTCGTCTTCCTCCTCATCGGCGTCGAGTTCTTCAACGCGTTCGGGCGCGAGTTCTTCGAGTCGGTCGCGTTTCTCCCCGGTCGAGAGCCCGTTGACGCGTTCGACGACCGGTGCGATGACGCCCGGGATCTCGTCGCCGTGCTCCCGGAACTCCGGGTTCTCGCCCATCAACGGCCCCATGATCGCTCCGACCTGGGCGTCGCTGTCGTGTTTGAGCGCGTTGAACAGCGCGTCGGCCTCGGCGGCCGCCTCGACGCGCTCGCGAAGGTCTTCGTCCATGTCCGCTACTAATCGGTCTGGGGGATAAAACTCGGCCGATTGCGAGTGTTCGACAACAGCCGTTGGGTTCAGTACTCGCGTTCGATCAGGAAGTCGGCAATGCCTTCCAACAGATCCCGGGACTCGTTGTCGGGGAGCACTTCGAGATTCTGCTTGCCGTCCCTGATGAGTCCCTCGGCCGTCTCGCGGGCGAAGTCGATGCTGCCGGCTTCCTCTAGCTCGGCAACGGCCTCGTCGATGGTCGCCTCGTCGACGGCTTCGACGTCGTCGGTCGGGACGAGATTTTCGACGTCGACGCCCTGATTGCGGGCGTGGACGGTGATGATCGTCCGCTTGTTCTCGACGAGGTCGCTGCCCCGTTGCTTGCCGAGTTTCTCGCTCGGCGTCGTCAGATCCAGCAGGTCGTCCTGGATCTGGAAGCCACGCCCGATGTTGAGCCCGTACTGATAGAGCGGATCGACGTAGTCGTCCTCGCCCATGAGGATCGGCGGGATCGACGCCGCGGCGGCGTAGAGGACGGCCGTCTTGAGTTCGACCATCTCCAGGTAGTCCTCGGTCGTGACCGCCGCGTCGGTCTCGAACTCGATGTCCATCGACTGGCCCTCACAGATCTGGGTACAGGTCGTCGCGAGTTCCGACAGCGCCCGGACCGACCGGTCGCCGGTCGAGCCGGTTTCGAGCATGTTCTCGAAGGCCTTCGCATAAAGAGTGTCACCCGCCAGGATCGCCGTCGAGAGGTCGAATTCCCGGTGGACGGCCGGGACCCCGCGACGCATGTCGTCGTCGTCCATGATGTCGTCGTGGATGAGCGTAAACGACTGGATGATCTCGATGCTCACCGCGGCGGACATCATGTCGATCGGGCCCTCGGCGGCCGGGAACTCCCGATACGGCTCGCTCCGCGGGAGGACGTCGGCGATCGACTCGGCCACGAGCAGCAGGATCGTCGGCCGGAGTCGCTTGCCGCCGGCGTCCAGCAGGTACCGCGAGGCCTCATAGAGCTTCTTGGGCTCGACGACCGGGAGGTTCTCGGGAATCGCGTCGTTGACCTGCCCGCGTCGCCACTCGATCGCCTCCATGACCGCCTGCGAGTCGACAGTATCCGTCATCGGAAACGGATTATTCGACCAGCGTGATCACGTTACCGTTTCGCGTGACGTGCAGGTCCTCGCCGAGCTCGTAGCCCTCGCTCTCGGCGAGTTCGACGTACGGCGCGAACCCACCCATGCTCTGGTGGGCCGGGATGATGTGTTCGGGTTCGAGTGTGTTGAGCATCTCGTAGTGGCCCTCGCGGTTGAGGTGACCCGAGACGTGGACCTCGTCGTAGATGCGGGCCCCCTGCATCTTCAGCAGCGTCTCGCTCTGGTAGCGCTGGCCCTCGTTGGTCGGCTCCGGGATGACGCGGGCCGAGAAGATGACCTTGTCACCTTCTTCGAGTTCGTAGGGCGTGTCGCCACGGCCCATCCGGGTGAGCATCGCGCGGGGCTCGCCCTGGTGGCCGGTGACGATCGGCAGGAAGTTCTCCTTGCCCTCGTTCATGATCCGCTTGAACGTGCGGTCGACGGACTTGCGGTGACCGTACATCCCCAGATCCTCGGGGAACTCGACGAAGTCGAGTCGTTCGGCCGTCCCGGAGTACTTCTCCATCGAGCGACCGAGAAGAACGGGCTGGCGACCGATGTCGTCGGCGAACTCGACGAGACTCTTCACGCGGGCGATGTGAGAGGAGAACGTCGTCGCGACGATGCCGCCGTCGTAGTCCTCCATGCTGTACATGACGTCCTTGAGGTGTTTTCGAGCGACGGACTCACTCGGCGTTCGCCCCTTCTTGCCGGCGTTCGTACAGTCCTCGATGTAACAGAGGACGCCTTCGTCGCCGAGTTCGCCGAAGCGCTCCATGTCGATCGGGTCGCCGACGACCGGATCGTGGTCCATGCGCTTGTCCAGCCCGTAGACGACCGCGCCTTCGGGCGTGTGGAGGACCGGGTTGATCGCGTCGATGATCGAGTGAGTTACGTTGACAAACTCGAGTTCGACGCCGTCGTCGCCGATCGACGTCGTCGCGCCGGCGTCCATCTTCACCAGGTCGTTCTCGACGCCGAACTTCTCCTCGCCCTGGATCTGCTGTTTGACGAGTTCGATCGTAAAGGGCGTCGCCATGATCGGCGCGTCGTAGCGATGGGCGAGCTTACTGATCGCGCCGATGTGATCGAGGTGGCCGTGTGTCGGCACGATGGCCTTGACGTCACCCTCGATCTCGCTCATGACGCGATCGTCCGGGATCGCACCCATGTCGATCAGGTCCAGGCTGTGCATCCGCTCGGTCTCGACGTTGTCGTGGATGAGGACCTTCGAGAGGTTCAGGCCCATATCGAAAATCACGACGTCGTCGCCCGCCCGCACCGCAGTCATCTGTCGTCCCACTTCCTCGTAGCCGCCGATGGTGGCAATCTCGATTTCCATAGTTGTGTCCGAGTGGGCCACCCGACGGAAGCCGCAACGGCCGACAGCACCGCACTGTCGATCGCAGCTGCAAGCGGCGTCGACCGCCGTCCGGAAGACCGGACCGACTGAACTGTGAGCCACCGTTCGGCCGCTGGCTCGCAGTCCGGGCGACGACGTGGGCACGTGGTGCCCGACGTCGTCGCGACGGTCGCGTTCGACGTCCATCCGTCGGCCGCCGGTTCCGATCGGGCGGCCGAGCGCTCGGTTATACCGGCCTATGCGGCGTGGCGGTAAAAACCGTGCGGGTTGCGGCCAGCGCCGCAGTTACTGCTCGTCGTCCTCGCTCTCGGCGGACTCGGACGACGGTTCGTCGGATTCGTCCGTCGCGTCCGCCGACTCACTGGTTGGCACGCTTTCGGGTTCATCCGTTGGGTCCGCCGACTCACTGGTTGACACGCTTTCGGGTTCGTCCGTCGCCTCGGCTGGCCATCCAGTGGGCGCTTCGTCGGGTTCGGACCCCGACGCTTCGGTGGACTCAGCGGGCTCGAAATCGTCCGGGGCAAGCGGGTCGTCTTCCCGCGCAGTCGGATCGGGTTCATCAACCGCCTCCGATTCGTCACTTTCGGCCGTCGGGAAATCGATGTCAGCCGACGCGTCGGTATCGGGCTCTTCAGCCGTGGTATCCGTCTCGGCGGGTGTGTCCGCACCAGCCAGGAAGTCCGGCTCCTCGCCCGCATCACCGGGCGATGCCACGCTTTCGGCAGACACGTCCGTCTCCTCGACCGGCGAGGCTGCCGACCCATCGGGTTCGTCCGTCACCGACGGGCCCTCTTCGTTGACTGTCCCGGTCGGATCTTCGGTCTCGGCCTCGTCGGTCGATTCCGAATCGATCTCGTCGGCACCGATCCAGTCGTCGGCAGCCGCCTCAGGGCCCCCTGGCGAGGTGGCCTCAGTTTCGGGGTCCGGACGTGGCCGGTCGTCGGACTGGGGTGCAGGTCCGTCCTCAGCGGGCGTGGGCCCCCCTGCTGGCTGACTTGCCGGCCCCGTCTCATCGCGGGAGGGGCGTTCCGCGTCCGAAGACGTGGCCCGGGTCGTTTCGGGATCCGCTTGGTCTTGCAGGTCGCGTTGGACTTCCTGAATCCAGTCATCCTCGTCGGCTTCCGTGGGTGTGCTTCGATCGGATTCCGCCTGTCGTTGGCCAGTCGGTCTCTCAGGTGGTTGAGACTGCACACGGTCTCGCCGCCGAGGTCGTTCGGGTTGTTCTCGCGCGGGAGCGCGCATGACCCGTCGCCGGGCACGGTACCGTTCGGCAGGATCGGGCACGGGTCGCTCGGCTGGCTCGTCATCCGTCTCGCTTGTGTCCTCGCGTTCGTCACGTGTGGCATCGATACCGAGTCGAACGCCCTCGGCGACGACGACGAGGACAATCGTCAGGAACCCGGCCAGCAGGATCAACGCGCCAACCGCGAGCAGTCCCGCGCCGGCGATGAGTTTTACCCCGACGTCGGGTGCCTGCCCACCGGGCATCCACCCGGGGACGTCGCGGAGGAGGACGAGCCCACCGCCGGCAACCGCTCCGCCGACGATGGCGACTGCCAGGAAATACCCGAACAGTCGCGCCCAGTGGCCCAGACTCTCTTTGAAGGTGATTGCTGCCATGTCGGGGCCAACGCAAACCGGAGGGAAGTAAATTTCGGGGAATCACTCGCCGAGCAGTCGCGGTACCTCACTCGATCGAGATCCCTGGCGAACCGTCACTCACTCGATGAGCGTGCCCGGATTCTCGCCGGCCAGAAACGCCGACAGATCGCCGGGCCCGAAGATCGACGCCGGCGTCTCCACGTCGAGCAACGCTCGGACTTTCCCGGCCATGCCGCCGGTGACGTCGGTCGCCTCGCTCCCGCCGAGGGCCTCGGCCACAGCCGAAAAGTCCGCGATCCGGTCGATCACCGCCCCCGACTCGTCGAGGACGCCCGGCACGCCCGAGCAGAGACCGATCCGGTCGGCCGCGAGCGAGCGCGCGAGGAGCACGACGATCTCGTCGCCGCTCAGGATCGTCGCGCCCGCGCCGGCCTGGACGACCACGTCACCGAAGAGCACGGGAACGAACCCCTCGGCTCGCAGGCGCTCGATCGTGTCCGTCGGTAGCGTCGTTTCACCGTCCACATCCCGGGAAGCCACCGAGAACGGGTGGACCGGGACCGCCGGCACGCCGGCACCCTGGAGCGCCTCGATCACGTGGTCGTCGAGGCGCCCCATCGCGTCGTGGATCGTGTATATTCCCGTTGCGTCCTGAGACCCCTGCGTGGCGGTGACACCGTAGCGCTCGGCGTGGTGGTGCCCGAAGCTCCCGCCGCCGTGGACGACGACGAGATCCTCAACGTCGGCCGTCCCGATGGCCCCGGCCGCCGCCGCGAGCGCCTCGCTATCGACGGTCTCGGGGGTGTCCTTCTCCGTGATGACGCTGCCCCCGAGTTTGATGATCGTCGTCACGCGGACTCACCACCCGGAATTGAGACAGCGATCATCGCTCTTCCACCCGAACCCCCTCGGTATCGAGTTCCGCCCGGAAGGCGTCCTCACACCCGGGCGTATACCGGAGTGCGGTCTCGGTCCCGTCGGTGTCGTCGAGGGCGACGATACACCCGCCGCCGCCCGCACCAGTGAGTTTCGCCCCGCGCGCATCGGCGTCCCGGGCCGCCCAGACCATCGCATCGAGCGACCGCGAGGAAACCCCGAGCGCCGACAGCAGTCCGTGGTTGAAATCCATGAGTCGGCCAAGCTCGTCCAGGTCGGCCGCGGCGAGCGCGTCCTCGCCGCGACGGACCACGTCACCGATTGCTTCGACGGTGTCGGCCGCGAAGTCGTACTCTGCCCGCAGCCCGCGGACGCCAGAGACGAGCGCGCCCGTGTCGCCCGAGCCCCCGTCGTAGCCGATCACAAAGGGGAGGTTTGGGACGGCTTCGAGTCGCCGGCAATCGTCGCCCTCGACGCGGACCGCCCCGCCCATCGCCGAGCAGAAGGTGTCCGCCCGCGAGGCCTCCCCGTCCTGGACGGCGTGTTCGACCTGATAGGCCCGGTCGGCGATCTCCTCGGAGTCCAGGGTAACGCTGAGCTCACGGGTCGCGGCGTCGATCGCGGCGACCACCACCGCCGCGGACGATCCCAGCCCCGCGCCGAGCGGGATCGCACTGTCGATGTGGACGTCGAAGCCAGCCTCGGGTCGATCGGTCGCGTCGCGAGCCTGTTCGACCGCCTCGTTGACGTAGCCCATCGCCGCCTCCAACAGCGGTTGCTCGACGTCGACGTCCGGCCGGCCGTCGGTTCCGCCGCTGTACTCGACGGTAAAGCCGTCAAGCGTGAGATCGCCGGCGTCGACCCGGAGCGCTTCGTCGTCTCGGCGCGTGGCCGTCACTGACGCGCGGCGCTCGATCGCACAGGGGACGGCGGGTTCGCCGTAAACCACGGCGTGTTCGCCGAAGAGATATACCTTGCCCGGGGCGCTCGAAGTGACCATGCTCAGGGTTGGGACACCGATTGCCAAGGGCGTTCCGGACTGCCGGCTCAGATGTCGGTCTCGCGGGCGACGTATTGGCCCAGGAGTCCACCCAGCGCACTCAGACCGACGCTATACAGCAGGGCGAAGGTGAGCACGATGATCCCGAAAATACCAAACAGCGCCGTGATCGAGCCGGCCGTCCCGAACGCCGGCAGGAACGGGATGATCGTCGCCACCACCGTCAGCGCGAACACCAGCGGGATCGCGGCGATGAGTCCGGACAATGCCCCGACGCGGATGGCGGCCGACTCGTCACCGCCCTGGAGGTAGCCTGCGAGAGCCCCGCCGAGCAAGGGTGAGAACGGCAGAAACGTGAGGACGACGGTGGCGACGGCACCGATGACGGCGTTGACGAGTGTATTTCCTTCAGCCATGGGTTCGGGATCGACGGCCGGCGACAAGAACCTTCCCCCGGACGGCGTGGTGAAGACCGCAGTCTCACTCCTCGTCGCTCATCTGCTCGCCGAGCTCGTGACCGAACTGATAACCGCGTTTGGAGACGCTGTAGAGTACGACACTCGCGATCCCGACGACGACGAGCACCACCAGCGCGGTCGGTCCCGACAGCGGGACGTTCCCGACGGTCACGACGACGCCGAAAACGACGAAGACGCCGGTCGTCCACGCCAGCAGTTTCCAGGTTTCCATATACCGTTGTTGGACGACGGATCCCGTATAGGTATCGCCTTCGTGCGGCGGATCGCTCGGCTCCCGACCGGGGGCCTATACCGGGGGCGCCCATGGGTCGCATATGGAACCGACACTCGTCTACGACGACGACTGTGGCTTCTGTACGCGCGCTGCAGCGTTCGTCGCCCGCCACGGCACCGTTGAACTCGTCGGCTTCGCCGAGCTGTCGCCGTCACTTCGCGAGCGGCTCCCGCCGGAGTACCGCGAGTGTGCCCACCTCGTGACCGACGACGCCGTCTACTCGTGTGGGGAATCGATCGAGCGCGCGCTGGCCGAAACCGAACTCGTCCCAGCCCCGCTGTTCGGCGTCTTCCGGTCGGTTCCAGGCTACCCGTCACTCAGGGAATGGGGATACCGCAGGATCGCGAACAACCGCGGGACGATCGGCCGGTTGTTGCCGTAGGAGGCGACGACGGCGTTCATGAGCCGTCCTGCCCGCTGATCGATTGCCGGGGCATACCTTCTTGGCCATTGGCCCCCTCTCATCGTGCATGGAACACGTAACCGTCGCCGGCACCGAGGTCCCCGCCATCGGTATCGGCACCTGGCAGATGGAGCCCGACACTGCCTATGACGCCGTCAGCGACGCCCTCGACGTCGGCTATCGACACGTCGATACCGCCCAGCTCTACGAGAACGAAGCCGGTGTCGGCCGAGCGATCGCCGACGCCGATGTCGATCGCGAGGACGTCTTCCTCACTACGAAGGTCAATCCCCGCCACCGATCGGTCGAATCGATCGTCGACAGCGTCGCGGACAGCCTCGCAGCGCTCGACACTGAGTACGTCGATCTACTGCTGATCCACTGGCCGAACCCGCTGGCCGATCTGGAGACAGTGATGGACGGCCTGAACGAAACCGTCGACCGTGAGATGACGCGCCACATCGGCGTGAGCAACTTCGGGAAGGACCGACTCGATCGCGCGCGCGAACTCTCGGACGCCCCGATCCTGACCGACCAGGTGCTGTTTCACCCCTGGTGGCCCCAGCGCGAGTTGCTTGCCTACTGCCAGGCCGAAGACGTCATGCTGACGGCTTACAGCCCGCTGGCCAACGGCGCGTTGCTCGGCGACGACCTGCTCGAAGAGATCGGCGAGCGCTACGGCAAGACCGGCCCGCAGGTCGCGATCCGGTGGGCGACCCAGCACGAGAACGTCGCCACGATCCCGATGTCGACCGCCCGAGAGCACATCGCCGAGAACCTCGACGTCTTCGACTTCAAACTCACGCGCGCGGAACACGATCGCGTGACGCGGCCGTCGTACCTCCAGACCGGGAAGGCGCTGTTCGGCGGGATACTCAGCGGGTGAGCTGTTTGACCGTGTCGTCGCCGGTCGCTTCGGGGACATCGTCGTAGGCGCGTCGCTCGGCAGCATCCATTGCGTCAGTCCGTCGCAGGACCGTCGTGAGTTCAGTATCCGAAATATCGCCGCGATTCCAGGCGATGAGATATACGCGTGTGTTCGGCGTCGACGAACCCCATCGAAGAAGACGCTAATTTTCGGAGACGGGTCAAAATCGCTCAAAGAGAACGATCAGTGATATCGCTCCGGATTCGCCAGGTCGAGACCGAGTTGGTCGGCGACTGCTTCACACTGCTGGCCCTCGTGACCGCACTGTTTTGGTGGTTCCGTCACGGCCATGAAAACGCCACCCGAGTCGAGTTCTTCGACGTAGTAGGCCGGTGCCGAGAGAACTCGGTCTCGACCAAGATCCTCAACAAGTTCCGAGCTGAAGACATTATATTCATAAAGTAAGGGGTCAAGCCGAGGCATCTGCCGAACAACGTCCTCCAACTCCCGACTGGGAAATCCATGGGGCCTTCCAATCCCCAATATTGGCTCTGTCCGTTCAACACATTGTGCTATCTTAGACAAATACCGAAAGATACGATTGGTATCCTCAGACTGAGATAGTTGTTCTATTGGCGTCCTCAACGTCAGATGGGGAGTATTCGACAGCGGGCCCTCAGTGTATCCACTGCCAACTTTTATTTTGTATCCTTCGAACTCTATCCCAATTGTCGAATCGCGGTATTCCGAGATGGCATTAGCAGCGTTCGAGGCGGTCCCTGTTGTATGGTTGATGTCCGCAACATCATTCCAGGCCGCGATGTCAAGTTTATCAGATACTGCATCGGGACTATCCATTAGATACTCGAAGAGTGAACGCAGAGCCGGGACTTGAAGGTAATCGTCATATATGAGCAGTACGTCGATCCAGTCTTCTGTTACCATGGGTTGATCACTTGTCGATCACTTCGCCGGTTGAATCCTCAACTACACGAATGTCGACGTTTGCGTTGTTCCAGTCTTCACTGTTGGCTAGCTCCTTTTCCCAATGATTAGCCACTTCTCGAACACTGTCATTATTTTCCACGCTGTCAGCTCTGACGACTAATGTATTATCATCAAGTTGTGTGTCTGGGTGATTCCTCATCGCATTTAGCTTACTTTGTATTTCATCGAATGCGTTCCTCTTGTCGCTTCCGAATGTTCGTTTTACCTCAACAACTTCGCCCGATTCGAGCTTTATATCGATCTCACCATCTGCACCGTTCGGTCCGACCTCAATATTCATTCGGCCGATGTTGTCGGCACCGATATCGTCGGCAACGTCAACCTCATGAAGGGCCCCAGGTACCTGATCGGCATCTGCGATGAAATCATCAACAGGACCACTGTTCAACCCGTCGATGCCTTCCAGGCTGTCAGTATGCCTTGCGAAACTTTCGATTTCGTCCAGATCAGCATAGCCCTGGTCGTAATATTGAGCGAAGGCCGTCCGCAGTTCGTCGGCGCGGTCAATGTCGAGGTCCATCACCTTCTGTAGCGAGGAGTCGTCAAGTTCGTCGACGAACTTGAGTCCAACACCGTCAGTCTCCTCGATCAACTCACGCGCCTGTCGGTTTGCCGCCCCATCCAACTCGTCGATCTTACGAACCGCGTTGTCGATCTGATCGTATGAGTCGACCGTATCGCCATCGGCTGCCCTGGCGACCGCTCGATCGAAACTCTCATCCAGTTCGCCCGACCCGTCGGCCAGGATATCCTGCGTGTCGGGGTCTGTCCGTCGCAACAGCGTCTCCAGACGGTCACCGCGCAGGTGACGCGCCAGCCGGTAGGCCTGCTCGCCGACGCGATCATAGAGGTCGTTGAACGACGTCATCTGATCGACCGCCGACAAACTGTCGACGATGTCAGCCTTTCGAGCGGTCGAGAGGTCCGATTTCAGGACGTCCTCGAAAGCGTCCTCGTCGAGCTTTCCGCTCACAGAGACGGCGTCGGGACCCTCGTGCTGGACAAGGTCGTCGAATGCAGCTCGGCCCTCCGCATCGAGGCCGTCGTAGCGCCGGGTCGCCTTCCCGATGTCACTGGCATCGATATCACCGCGGACCCAAGCCTTCGTCAACTGCCGTTGAAGCCCAGCCTTCTCGCGCAGTCGAAGCAACGCCGACCGGGCGTCGGGCCGCAGTCTCGACAGCAATTGCTTGCCCTCTGCACCCGTCCGACGCAGGTATACCAGGCCGCGCTGATACCGGTCGGAGTCGGGGGCCTCCACGTTCCGGGTCAGCCACTCCATCACGTCGCCATCCCCGGTGTTCCGCGTCAGCTTCGCGATGCGGCGCTGTCTGGGGAGTGGCGTGTTCCGTAGTGTATCGGCCGTCTGGCCGACGATCTGCTTGGCGCGGCCATCCAGTTCGACATCCGAAACTCGCCGTCCGACATTGAAATCGACGTCCGGCATCCGTCTGGCGATCTTCCCGCCGGTCCACATCGCGCTGCCAATGGTGACGCCCTTGATGGAGCGTTTCATCGTGTTGACCGACCGTAGCAAGGCAGCCATGTAGGGCATCCTGGCGGCCGCCTGGGCGGCCTTTGCTTCCGCAGCGACTGGCACGAGGAACGAGGCTGCATAGCCGCCGCTGTACCCCACGGCGAAGCTGTCGTGGTATTTTCTCCCCTCGTCAAAGGGGTTGAGCTGCTGGCGACGTTCCCCGTAGTGTTTCACCATGGCGGCCATCGCCCGCTCGCGCTTCTCCGACGACGTCGCCATTTGCGAGAGCTGGTTGAGCCCCTGGACGGTCTTCTGGGCGGCTGGTCCCCATTCGCTGGGATTCCCGATGACGGCCGCCGTCGTGATGGCGTCGTTCTTGAAGACGTTGACGCCCTGAGCAAGCCCGGAGGCAACCGAGAAGACTGCGGCTCCTCCTTCCGAAACGATGGGGATATCGGCGTTCGCGAACCCGGCAGCGCCCTTCCCGAAGTTGTTCGGTCCGAGGAACTTCTTCTTTGGCCCCTCGTTTCCATGGACATCCGTCGCTTTGGCGCGGGCGGTCGGCGGCTCTATCCAGCCAGTAACCGGATTGATGAACTCGCCGGCAAGGTCACTCTCGATGTGCCACGACAGAGTGTCGTGATGATAGTCGGTACCATAATGCGTCTCTTCTGCGCGCTGCTCGCCGGCCTTGAACGCCTGGACGCTGCCGATCTGACTCTGATCACGGACCGTAAACTCCAGGCGGAAGTTCTCCCTGTCGCCGTCGGAATGGAGCTGGCCCGTGATGCGTGGTGGCCTGAAGTCATGGAGGCGAGCGTACCACTGGTTGTAAACCTCAGTGTCGTCATCCAGACTGTCACCATCAGTGTCTGCAGTGTTGGGCGAGAGTCCGTAGGCGACTTCTTTCGTGTCCGAGAGGTCGTCGGAGTCAGAATTGACTCGTAACGGCGACGATTTGACGGTAATCTCCCGGAGGTGGCGCTCGGCATCCGTCTCGTTGTTCCGGACCGCTTGGCGGTACGTCCGGGCCACGTCAGGTTCAAATGCAACGGTCGTATTCGTCCCGACAATCTCTTGCCTGTCTGAGAGGCCGTCCCCATCAGTGTCAAACTTCTCGGGATTGGACGTTGTTTTGGCCCGGTACCGGATGTCGTCACCTTCGCCGACAGGGACGAACCGGACCTCCTCACCGTCTGGGAGCCCATCGTCGTCGGTATCAGCGTCGTAAGGGTTCGTCGAGAACAGGTCACCAGGGCCATTCGACATCACCCAAGATCGCTCCTCAAAGGAGTCCGGAAGGCCGTCACCATCGGTGTCACGCCGGCTGTGCGTGGTCGGAACGACCTGAATACGAGCGTTTACCCCGGACACGGAAACGTTGAATCGGACGTCGTTCCCGAGCCCCGATATGTCGAAGCTCTCCTGGACCGTTCCGACAGTCCCGATAGCCAGTGACTTCTCGACGGTCGTACCGTCGGCATCGGTCAGCGTGATCGTGGCCGTCGGATCGACGTTGGTCTGCTCCGTTTGGTACGCAACGGTAAGGTTCGTCGTCCGGTCACTCACTCGGTACGTCCAGTTGGCGCTGCCCGTATCACCGGCTGTCGCGTCACTCTCCGGCGACTCCTCGGGCTCGTCAGGGATGGTGATCGTCACTGGCTCGTCCATGTTGAGTGACTTCGTCTGGGGGTCGGTTGCCCGACCAGTCAGCACCTGCCAGCCGTTCAGCGTCCCTGGTGTCAGCGGATTCCTGCTCGCCTGATCATTGAATGCCGGGTGAATCGTGATCGTTTGGTTGCTCAGCCCGCCACGGAACGCGCCGCCGTCGGTGTTGTCATCGTTCCACGTCCAGTCCGGCGACGTGGGGCCGTCGTTGAAGTCGTTACCGTCGTCCTCGACGACCCAGCTTCCCTGCCGGGTTGGAAGTCCGTCGAAATCAAAGGACACGGCTGCACCGGATCCGTCCCTGGGTTTATCGTGGAGGGTGATCAGGCTCAGCCCGTTCGGTCCGGACCAGAAGAAGGTGCGGCTCTGGTCGCTCGCGGCGACTGGTAATGGGGAGTTGATCTCGGCGTCGCCATAGTTGTAAAATTTCTCGATCGATTGGCCATTACTTAGCGGGACGATCTCGTACCTGTTACTGCGCTGCTCGATGGTGATCTTCCGGGCACTGGGCTCGCCACCCAAGACTAGCGTCGTCTCGTTGGCCACATCGCAGCTGCCGGCACAAGTAAAGTCCGAGAGAGTTGTGATATTAAGCGGTTCAGCGCTTTCATTGTCGCCCGGGAGGTGCGTGTAGCCCGTCCATTCATCGGTGTCGATGACGGTGAAGTACGAGAACGAGTCCACCGTGGCGACTGCCGTGTCGTTCTCAATCTTCGTATCGACGGCGTGCCAGCGCCCCGCAGTGGTGCCATTCCACTTGTAAATTGAGAGGTTCTCTTCTGCCGTGTCTTCAACGGGAATCCGGACGGTCGCATTGTCGAATGACGTCTCGTTGACGATGCGAACCGTCGGCCCTACCGAGACGTTGCTCTCGTCGAAGAAGGTCGGCTTGGAGTTGATGGTGGCGTTGACCGCACCGATGCCCTGAACCGTCACCTCGACACCTGAAGCGTTGTCTGTAACAGTCCAATTGAACGTTTCGTTGCCATCAAGGGTGCCATCTGAATCCGTGTCCTCGTCGAGCGGATCGGTTCCCAGCGGCCGTTCCGCCGCGTCCGCAAAGCCATCGGCGTCAGTATCGGGTTCAAGGGGATCAGTCCCAATTTGGACTTCAATGCTGTCTGAAATACCGTCGCCGTCAGTGTCCGGGAGTTGGTAGTTAGTGGAAGCATCCCGCTCCTGGGCGTTCGTCAGACCGTCGTCATCAGGATCCTCCGCACCGTCGACAGTACCGTCTCCATCAGTGTCAGCGACAGTCGGATCGAACGCCGACCGACGTGCCTCAAAGCCATCCGACAAGCCGTCACCGTCAGTGTCTTCCCTGAAGGGGGCAGTGTCGAACGAATACTCTTGAAAGGCAGTGAGTGTGTCGTTATCGTGTAGTTCTGTGCCGTCAATCTTTCCATCGTCGGCCTCGTTCGCACTCGTCACCGAACTGTCGCTGTCGTTGTTCGCGGGATCCGTGTGCGTGACGTTCCGTTCGTAGAAGTCCGGCAACCCGTCGTTGTCCTTGTCGTTATCGAGATAATCCGGCATTCCATCGCCGTCAGAATCCGAGAGCCCTTCGACGGAATCCGGCATCCCATCCCCGTCGCTGTCAGTGTCGAGCCAGTTGACTGTCCCATCGAAATCGACGTCGTGAGCGAACTCGAACCCATCAGCGACCTCGCGTTTCGTCGGGATCCCGTCACCGTCGTCGTCACTGTCTCTGAAGTTCGCGATGCCGTCTCCGTCTGTATCGTTCGTTCCCTCACGGCGGTCCGCGTCCGGAATGTCGTCATCGTCACTGTCCAGGTCCAGCGCGTCGATCGTTCCGTCGCCGTCGCTGTCGATCGGGAAGCCACCGGCAGTCTCCGTCAGGTCAGATAGCCCATCAGCGTCACTGTCTGGCTGACTCAGGTTCGTTCCTAACGCGATTTCGCGCTGATCCGTGAGTCCGTCACCATCGGTGTCCGTCGTATTGACGTCACCTCCTTTCTGCCCTAATCGTTCCAGCACCCGTGTCGCTTTGGTCCAGGCAGTCCGATAGCGAGAGATGGCGTTCGCCCGCGATCCCAGGACCTTTCGTACGTTTGTATTCTTGGTTGAGTCCCCTGCGGAGATCTTTTTGCGAAGTGATTTTGATAAGACGAGCCTGTCCTGGGCCTGCTCTAATACGTTATGCAGGCTTCGATTGGTGCCTTTCGACAGCGAAGATTCAGCTCGCTCAAGTCGCCATTCGGCCTGGAGCACTCGCAACGCCGCCGTTCGATTCGTGGCATCCATGATCTCTTTGGATGCCGCATGCAGTATCCGGGTCTGCGTTGGAGAGCGTTTTTGGCGCTTGACATTGCCGAATTGACGTAATCCGTGGATCGACTGTTTCGCGTCGGTGAATACACGGTGATTTACGGGACGGACCTGCGTTTCGTATCCCGCAATTGTATCGGCGAGCCGTGATTGCGCTCGTTGTAAATGAATCTGTTTCGTCTGTTGGGTTGCGTTGAGGCGTTCGAGCCGTAGCGAGGCATTAGCCAACAGCGAACGCGGCCCCCGAATCGAAGAGACGATGGAGAGGGTACCATTGCCAGATCGTGCAATTTCAGGATTGGCTACATTCGGTGATGATGGTTCAGTTGCGACGTTGCCGGACGACGACATAATGGACGAATCCGTATCCTGAAACCCCGCAGCCGTGATCGGTGCGGTTATCGCAGAAGAGATGAGTAGTACTGCCGCGATCAGTGCAAACAGTCTACGTCTAATTTCGTTCCGGTCATACGCTTGCGCCGTTGTGTCCCCACGCCAAACCATATTGATGCCTGATAAGTAAAAACGATATAAATGTATCGGAATAAATGTAATTCAAAGGTGTTTTAAGCCAAGTGTGAAACAGCGAGCAGCTGATGGATTTGTCAAATTCGGCTGCGTGCTTCTACAAGTGGGCCGTCCCATTCGAACCGGTTGATCCGTGCCCGTCAAACAGCTACATGGTTCAGACGGGAACGCAACCCAGCCCATACACAATTGAGACCGATTCCAATTATTTTATACGGGTGCGCGGCCAACTGTTATGGGAATGCATCGAGGTGACGCGAACGCGACAATCCGGGCGTCGAACGGGCCCGTCACACGGGACCGATCGATCCGGGCTCAAACCGGAATTCCTGCGACACGAGGGGAACGATGTTCACGGGCATAATCGAGGACGTCGGATCCGTCGAGGCCATCGACCGGCGGGCGAACGCGCTCGTCCTGACCCTCTCGACGGAACTGACCGACCTCGAACTCGGCGACAGCGTCGCGGTCAACGGCCCGTGTCTCACGGTCGTCGAAATCGACGAATCGGCCAAGACGTTCACCGTCGAGGTGACGCCCGAGACCTACCGGCGGACCAACCTTCGTGAGCTACAGCCGGGCAGTCCGGTCAACCTCGAATCGGCGCTACAGTTGAACGACGGCCTTGACGGCCACCTCGTGACGGGTCACATCGACGGGACCGGCGTCGTGACCGATCTCCGCCGCGAGGAGAAAGCGCGGATCTATTCGATCCGACCGCCGGAGAAATTGTTGCCCTACCTCGCCGAGAAGGGGTCGGTGGCGGTCGACGGCGTCAGTCTGACAGTCGTCGACGTCGATCGGACCTTCAGCGTCTCGATCACCGACTTCACGGAAGACGAGACGATCCTCACCGAAACCGGGGTCGGCGACGAGGTCAACCTCGAAGTCGACGTGATCGCGCGGTACGTCGAGCGGTTGGCCGGGGAGGCAGACGGCGAGACGGACCTCATGAGCAAACTCGAAGCACTCAACCAATGACAGTCATCGAATCGGACCGGGATCGCTCGCGTTTCGACGATATCGAGACGGCGATCGACGCCGTCGCAAACGGCGAGATGATCCTGTTGGTCGACGAGCAGAGTCGCGAGGACGAGGGGGATCTGTACGTGCCGGCGGAAGCGATCACCCCCGAGCAGATGAATTTCATGCTCAAATACGGCCGTGGACTGGTCTGTGCGCCTGTCAGCCCCGAAATCACGGACGATCTGGGCCTCGAACAGATGGTCCCCGCCTCCGAGAACACCGAGGAGATGAGTACCCGCTTCACCGTCTCGGTCGACGCCGCCTCGACGGGGACGGGCATCTCGGCGTACGATCGCGCCGAGACGGTCCAGGCGCTGGTCGATCCCGAGACCGAACCGGCAGATCTCGACAAACCGGGACACATCTTCCCCCTGGAGGCCAAAGCCGACGGCGTGCTCGACCGCGAGGGTCACACCGAAGCGGCGGTCGATCTCGCCCGAATCGCCGGCTATCGACCGGGTGGCGTGATCTGCGAGGTCGTCGACGACGACGGCACGATGGCACGGGAGGACCGCCTCATGGAATTCGCCGACGAACACGACATGCCGATCGTGACCGTCGCGGACGTCCTCGAATATCGCCACCTGACGGAGACGCTCGTCTCCCGGGCGGTCGACACCCGGCTGCCGACGGAGTTCGGCACCTTTGACATGTACGGCTATGACTACCGCGGCGAAACCCACGTCGCCCTGGTCAATCTCGACGATGTCGACCCCGAGACCGACCGACCGCTCGTCCGAATCCACTCGAAATGTCTCACCGGCGACGCGTTGCATTCGCTGAAGTGTGATTGCGGGTTCCAACTTGAAGAGACCATGCAGCGCATCAGCGAGGAGGGTGGCGTCCTGCTGTATCTCGATCAGGAGGGACGCGGGATCGGCCTGCTCAACAAGCTCAAGGCCTACGAGTTACAGGAGCACGGCTATGACACCGTCGAAGCCAACGTCGAACTCGGGTTCGAACCCGACGAACGCCGCTTCGACGCCGCCGCCCAGATGCTCAGAGATATCGGGCTGGATCGCGTGCGCCTGCTGACGAACAACCCGCGGAAGGCCGCCGCACTTAAACGGTTCGAATTCGACGTCGAAGCCGACTCCCTGGAGATCGAACCCAACCCCGAAAACGAGGCCTACCTCGCGACCAAAGCCGAAAAGCTCGACCATCAACTCGACGTGTTCAACTCCGACTGAAGACGATCGCGCAACGCCACACTTACCACCCGACACAACACTCTTTCACCCATGACAGACTACGACATCACCGAACTCGAAGGCGAACTGGACGCGAGCGGACTGAGCGTCGGCATCGTCGTCAGCCGATTCAACGACCTTATCACCGGCAAACTGCTCGACGGGGCACTCGATACGCTGACCCGCCACGGGGCCAGCGAGGACGACATCGACGTCGCCCGCGTCCCCGGATCGTTCGAGATCCCGCTCGTCGCACAGCAGATGGCAGACAGTGGCGACTACCACGCGGTGATCGCACTCGGCGCGGTCATCCGTGGCGAGACACCCCACTTCGAGTACGTCTCCAACGAGGCAACCAAAGGGGTCGCGAAGGCGACCATGGACACCGACATCCCGATCTCCTTCGGCGTACTCACGACGGACACGACCGAGCAAGCGATCAACCGCGCGGGCGTCAAACAGGGGAACAAGGGCAGCGAGGCCGCCGAGAGCGCCATCGAAATGGCGAACCTCCTCGAGGAGTTCTAAGCGGACGACGCTTTCAGGGTGGAGCGCGCCAGCCAAGAGGAGTTCCCGATAGCCCCATCCACGGCGATGCCTTTTCCCCGGGGATCCCATACCGGGAGTGATGACAGTCGTCCTCGCAGGCGTCGGCGCGGATCAGTCAAACGTCGGCCGAAACCTCCCGCTGTACGACGACGGGACCTTCGAGTACGTCCCGATCCCGGAGAAGACGCCCGAAACCGACGAATCCGAGACGTTCGGGACCTGGCCGCTTCGGAACGGCGGCGTCGCCGCAGATCTCTTCTCGAAGATCCGGCCGGCACCCGGCCGTGAGGAAGAGTGGGTCACCGACCCCGAACGGATCGCCGGTTGGCCGCTCCATCGGGATCCGAACTTCGACGCGCTCACCTACGGCGAACACCGCGGCAGCGCCGATCGGCGACAGGGATACGTGCGGCTGCTCGAAGCGCTGGATCCCGGCGATGTCGTCGGGTTCTACGCCGGACTCGCGCCGCCCGGGGGGCATCCACACCGATACCTGATCGGGTATTTCACCGTCGAATCGGTCCACACGACCGAGGGTCGCACCCTGGCGGAGAAACGGGACCTCCTCGCCGACCATCCCGAAAACGCTCACGCCAAGCGGGCCGAGGATGGCGAACTCTACTACGACCGGGTCGGTGCCGAGGACAAGTACGTCGCCATCGTCGAGGGGCGCGAACCCGGCGGCCTGTTCGAACGCGACCCGATCCGACTCAGCGAGCGATACGTCAAACCGGGCAACGAGCGCGTCGGGTACTACCTCCGCGAGGAGATTGCCGACGAGTGGCACCTGCGTGCACCCGACGCCGATCCCGTCGCACTGACCCGGAAACCAGCCATGTGTTTCGATCTGTCGGGCGAGACGTTCCGGGATCGAAACGGGATCCCGGGAGCGCGTTGAACGCCATTTCTATTGCCGAACACAGAAGTTTCCTCCGCCAGCCTTAATAGTTTGATACGGCTAAATCAAACCACCAATGCAGACGGACGTCATGGAGGATTATCTCAAGGTGATCTATCGGCTCGAACGCGAGGAGGGCGCGCCCGTCGGGACATCGGCCATCGCCGACGCCCTGGACGTGACCGCACCGACGGCCACGCGGATGCTCGAAAAGCTAGCCGACGAGGAGTTGATCGAGCGTGAGAAATACAGCGGCGTCGAGTTGACCGAGCACGGTCGTCGGATCGCGCTCGAAACGGTGCGCCACCACCGGCTCCTGGAAGCCTACCTCGTCGAGCACCTCGATTACGAGTGGGAGGAAGTCCACGACGAGGCCGAGCGGTTGGAACACCACATCAGCGAGTCCTTCGAGGAGCGCATCGCCGACTTGCTGGGGCATCCGCCGGTCGATCCACACGGCGAGCCGATCCCTGGCGTCGACCTCGAACCGCCGGCCGACGCCGACACGCGCCCGCTTTCGTCGTGTGAATCAGGTGAACGGATCGTCGTCGCGACCGTCCGGGATCGCGACGAGGAGACGCTGCAGTACCTGGCCGACAGCGGGATCGTTCCCGGGCGAGAGGTGACGGTGACCGACGTCACCCCCGTCGACGTTTACGTCCTCGAACACGAGGGTGGCACCCAGCATCTCTCGGCGGCAGTCGCCGAGTCCGTCTACGTCGAGACACCTGCTGAAGAGAGCGATGCCGTCCCCGAGGAGGTGCCCGGGCTGTGACAGAGTACCTGGAGGTTCTCGTCGTCGCCTTCGGTATGCAACTGGCGGTGTTGCCGGGCGAGAAGGTCCAGTTCATCATCGCCGGGCTCTCGACGCGGTACCATCCCCTCGTCGTGGTCTCGGCGGCGGGGACCGCCTTCGCCGGGTGGACGGCCCTGGAGATCGGCTTCGGGAACGCCCTCCAGAACGCGCTCCCGGAGATTTATCTCACGGCATTCACAGCCGGACTGTTCGTCCTCTTCGCGGTGCTCATGATCCGATCGGCCCCCGAACCGAACGACTCGACGACCAAGACAGACGGTGGCGTCACGGAGTCGGTCGGGACGCTTGAGGTGTCGCTTTTCGGCTACGAGGTACCGGCATTGCTCGGGGGGTGGCTCCCGATCTTCGCGATGATGGCGGCTGGCGAATTCGGCGACAAAACCCAGCTCGTGACCATCGGCCTGGCGGCCGACTACGGTGCGACCTCGGCGATCTGGGTCGGCGAGATGCTGGCGATCATCCCGATCAGCCTGCTGAACGCCTACTTCTTCCACCGGTTTTCCCACATGGTCAATCTCCGGAAGGCGCACTTCGGCGGGGCGGCGCTGTTTGGCTTTTTCGCCGCGGACAACGTCCTGAAGATCGTGGCCGGCTTCTCCCTATGGGAAGAGATCATCACGACGATCTCCTCGGTCGTGCTGGCGGCAATCTGATCCGTCGGCGTGCCAGGGAGTGAGATCGAATCGTTTCGATGATGTGACTGATTCTCGCCAGGTGGCGTTCCCCAGAAGCGTTATGCATCCGTCTTTCGTAGTAACACGTTACGTGCTCGGAGACGGAAAGCAAAGCGATCGAGCGGACAAGCAGTGGCGGTGAGGGGAGACACATGACACAGGATCGAATGGACCCGACGGACGTATCGCTCACGGCGCTCTCGCGGTCAGTCACGCGAACCGGCGGCAAGTACCTCTGTGGCCTGTTGCGGTGTTCGCTGGCCGATCGCGAACAGGTCGCCACCGGTGATCTCGCGGATCGTCTGAACGTCAGCCGCGCCAGTGTCACCGAGATGGTCGAGAAGTTCGGCGACGGCGATCTCGTCGATCACGAACACTACAAGGGGACGACGCTGACGGGCAAAGGAGAGGTGCTCGCCCGCCATCTGCTGTGGCGACGGTGCGTCACCGAACAGTTTTTCGAACGCGAACTCGCACTCGATGTCGACGTCGAGACCGCCTACCGCATCGGGTTCGAATTCCCCGACGCCGGCCTCAACCGGTTGGCCGAACGGATCGACCATCCCTGCGACCGGACGTGCCGCGCGACGGAACCAGATGAGTGTGCCCAGCTCACTGTCGGCTCCGCGTGATCTGGTTGCCCCCGCTCACAGTGGGACGAATCGGATCTCGTGCCGCTTGGAGACGGCTGTTTCGCCATTCAGATGTTACGGAACGAGAGTGCATTGTAAAACGTCTCCGGCAGTTTCAGCCCGTCATAAAATGTCAATAGTTCCTCAGTAGAGGGAGTAAAACGAGCTGAAACGACCCGAAGGCTCGCCGGGTTATATGGGGATATCGCTCAATGAGTGAAACACGCGACGGTGTCCCCGATGTCAAACTCGAATCCCTCACTCGCCGACCACGCGCCGCCGACCGAAGCACAGTCAGTCCAGCGTCACCTCCTCGAACCCGTCCAGGGGGTCGCGTTCTGGGCGTCGATCGCCCTCCCGTTCGTCCAGGTTCCCCTCCTTTTGTCCGGACTGCGCGAGTGGACGACGCTGGCCGCGTTCCTCGCGCTGCTCGCGCTCAACGTCTTCACGTTGTACGTCGGCCACACCTACGGCCGCGAGTAGGCACAGTCGCGCCGGTCAGGTATCCGCCGCCAGTCGACCGGCGAGCGTCTCTCGGATCGCATCCCGTTTTAGCAGGACAAATCCAACCAGAATGACGACGAACCCGGAAGCCGTCGCGACGTCGATGATTTCCCCCAGGAAGACAAAGCCAGTCAGCGCGGCGAAGATGGGCGCGACGTAGGAGACGAGGTTGATCTCGACCGGGCCAAGCCGATCCAACAGGGCGAAATAGAGAAGAAAGCCCAGCGCACTCGCGACCAGCGAGAGATAGCCGAGCGAAAGCAGGGCAGTCGGCGTCCACTCGATTGCGGCCGGCGACTCGCCCAGCGCCAAACTGAGAACGTGCATGAGGACGGCCCCGCCGACCATCGACCAGCCTTCCATGGCTTCGATCGACAGCTCAGCGTCGAGCCAGCGGGTGAGCACACTTCCCAGAGCAAAGGCGCATGCAGCGCCAAAGACGAGCAGCGGCCCGAGGACGTCACTGGAGAGGAGTCGAGCGGGATCAGGCTGGGCGATAACGACGACGCCAGCGAACCCCAGGGCGAGTCCGGCGACGCCGGCAACCGAAAGACGGTCCCCCGGGAGTGCAATCCGGGCGAACCCGGCCGTCAGTACCGGCGAGAGACTCACGATGACCGCTGCGGTCGCGCTCGTGGTTTCGAGTTCGCCGACGAACAGCAGGGCGTGATATCCCGCGATGAGGAGAGTCGACCCGACGATGATCGCCGCCAGATCACGACGGTTCGCGGGAAGTGGATCTGTGACGACCGCGGCGTAGCCTAGCACGATGACGCCGGCGACGTCGTAGCGGAGTGCGGCGAACAGAACCGGCGGGAACGCCGACAGGCCGGCCTTGATCGCGACGAACGCGCTCCCCCAGATCACGCCGAGAGCAAGAAACGCGGTGGCGTTTCGATAGCGCACAGTCGGCGTTCGATCCTGGGGCACCTACTGGTTTCCATCTCGATCGAGGGGCGAGACGGCACCTCACGGCGGGTTGCGCTCGTCATCGAGTGCCGTGAGAACGTCCTGCCGGGTGACGATCCCGACGAGTCGGCCATTTTCCAGAACGGGCAGCCGGTTGATGTTTCTGGATGTGTCGGCCAGCAGTCCGAGGAGTTCGTCCAGATCGGCATCGGGATCGACAGTCACCACATCCCCGGTCATGACAGTGCTGATCGGCTTGCGGGCGCTTTTGACCATGTCGATCCCGACATCGAGGTCGTCCCACGAGAGGTCGAAGCCGTAAGTCCGACTCTCCAGGAACGGCGGGAACCCGATCGGGATCCATAGAACTCGGTTCGAGGGCTGGAACATGTCGACGAGGTCCTCCTCGGTGACGACGCCGACGACGGCCCCGTCCTCCACGACCGGAAACCCGTTGAAGTCCGCACGGGCTAGTCGGGTGAGGACTTCGCTGATCTCGTCGTCAGGGGCGACCGTCTCGACGTCCTCGGTCATCACGTCGCGGGCACGGATCATGCTCCGACGCACACGCCCCGACGCCGTATGCATTCCGGTGAGACGAACAGTAGCGCATAACAGGAAGTCTCATTACGGACCCGTAACAGGATATTCACAATGGCCTCGACGTGGAAGCGCGATTTCGCCAGCGGACTGATCGTCATCACGCCGCTTTTGGTCACCGTGATGGTCCTCCTGTGGCTGTACAACCGCCTGGAGGGGATTCCACTGCCGGTCGAACCCGCACCGCTTCGGGTCGGGTTGACGATCGTCGTGTTCATTCTGCTGGTGTTCGCCGTCGGGTATCTGATGCGGACCGCCGTCGGCTCGATCGTCGAGGACGCGATCGACGATCTCATGAACCAGCTGCCGGGGCTGCGCGTCGTCTACAACGCCTCGAAGATGGCAGCCGAAACTGCGCTCTCGGGCACCGACGAACTCCAGGCACCGGTCAAGCTCGAGACCTGGGACGGGATGCGGATGACCGCGTTTCTGACCGGCAAAACCACCGAAGACGGACGGGACGTGCTGTTTCTCCCGACCGCACCGAACATCACGACGGGGTTCGTCGTCGAAGTCGAACCCGACCGCTATACGGAGATCGACGAGCGCGTCGAGGACGCACTGACCCGGATTCTCAGTGCCGGCTTCGGCGAGAGCGACGAAAAATCGATTCAGGTCGACGTCGAGGATGTCGTCAGTGAAGTTGGCGGGAGTCCCGACGGAGAGCGCGACGCCGACTGACGTGCGCGTCCTGCCTCCGTAATTCAAACGTACGTGAACCACTCCTCGCGGTCGCCGGACTCGACGACGTCGAAGAACGCCTGCTGGATCTCGTCGGTGACCGGGCCTTTCGTGCCCGAACCGATCTCGGTGTCGTCGACGCTCCGGATCGGCGTGACCTCCGCCGCCGTCCCCGAGAAGAACAGCTCGTCGGCAGTGTAGAGTTCGCCCCGGGAGATGGTCGCGTCGGCGTGGACCGTATAGCCCCGCTCCTCGGCGAGATCGATCACTGTCTGGCGCGTGATGCCGTCGAGGTTCGACTCAGCAAGGCCCGGCGTGTGGATCTCCCCGTCCCGGACGAGGAAGAGATTCTCGCCAGGGCCTTCGGCGACCTGCCCCTCCTTGTTGAGGAGGATCGCCTCGGTGTAGCCGTTCTCCTCGGCCTCTAAGCTCGCCAGCACGCTGTTGACGTACGGCCCGGTGGTCTTTGCGTTGGTCGGGATCTGGCTGGAGGCGAACTTCCGCCAGGAGGAGATCGCCACGTCGACGCCGTCCTCTAAGGCTTCCTCCCCGAGATATGCGCCCCACGGCCAGACGGCGATGGCGACCTTCACGGGGGCGTCACCGGGGTTCAGCCCGAGCATGTCGTAGCCGTAGAAGGCGATCGGGCGGATGTAACACGAGGGCAGGTCCTCGCGCTCGATGAGTTCGAGCGTGGCCTCCGTGAGTTCCTCGCGGTCGAAGGGGATCTCCATCCCGTAGGGTTTGGCCGACTGATAGAGCCGGTCGAGGTGGTCTTCCCACCGGAATATCGCCGCGCCGTTGTCGGTGTCGTAGCTCCGGACACCCTCGAAGACGCCCGTCCCGTAGTGGAGTCCGTGCGTGAGGACGTGCACCTGTGCGTCCTCCCAGTCGACGAATTCACCGTCCATCCAGATCGTCCCGACGTCCATGTCCTCGAAACTCATACTCGCGCAAAAGCACCCCTCCGTTAAGAGTGTTCACGGTTCGTGTGGCTCACGGCCGATTGTCAGCCGTGCGGAATGTCACGCGTCGCCGGTATCGTCGGGGGCTACCGTAAACCCGAGCGTCTGGAAGTCGTCCTGGTCGAATGTGAATACGTACTCAATGTTGCGATCGGAAGCGAGGACGGCACTGGTATGATCGACGAATGAGATCTGTTGATCGTCGTACCGACCGAACTGTTCACACGTACGATCGAAGGAGTCACCGGTCATCGGAAGAACGTTGAAGCTGTCGGCGTCGCGTATCGTGGCGAGTGCGTCCACGGCCTGGCGATGGCCGACTTTTCGGAGCAGCAACGTCGCCAGTTCCGAAAGTACATACCGACTGGTGAACAGCGGATCGTACGGGAGCTTGCCGGTGCGGATGCCCCGAAAGACGGTCCGTGCACGATCATGTTCGGTGGCACGCTCGTTGAAACGGGCGAAGAACGCGGCGGTGTCAATAAACAGTGGCCGTGGTGAGACAGTCATACAGGACCGCTATCCGTAAAGGACATCGTCGATGTCAGTGGCGCTCATCTCTTCGCCGGCATAGGTCTCTGCTTCCCAGAATCCGTCGTCCGGGTCGACGTGTTGCACGTCGACTGCTGCCGCTGTAGCGCTCCAGATCAGAGAGCCGCCGACCTTCTTACTGGTGACTTTGCCGTCATCCGCAAGTTGGCGAAGACGTTGATCCGCGTTCTGGCGAGTTACGCCGACTGCTTCGGCGATTTCCGCCGTCCCGGCAGGCTCACGTTCGGCCACTGCCGCGAGGAACTCGTGGTCGCCGTGATCGGGCCTAAACCGGCCCTGTTCGTCTCGGTCGTTCCGACTCATATATCCCCATACGTTCGAGACCCACTTAACGCTTTGCTGGTCAGCAATCGGTGGCGTGCTGGATCCCCAGCGTCGAAACAAATTGTGAACTTACGAGAGCGGTTCTCTGAGAGAGAGGGGCAGTCACCGCTCGTGAACGTGGACCGTCACGACATCGCCGTCCTCGACGCCGAGTTCGTCTCTGAGTTGGTCGGGGGCGATGATCTCCAGTTCGGCGTCGTCGTAGTGGGTCCGCTCGGGCGAGACGACATGGGCACCCTCGTACGTCGCGGCGTCGCTCTCGAGGGTGATCGGGTAGCAGTACGCCGGGCCGTAGGTCCGGTCGCCGTCTTCCCAGCCCTCGATCTCGATCGGATCGAGGGCGTTCATCCGCGCCCGGGCGCGGGCACTCCGGTCGTCCAGCGTGAGGTTGAAGGTACCAGGATATGGCTCGTAGCCGAGTTTGTCGACGAACTGGTCGTGATACCCCGACAGCGAGACGTAGTGGCGACCCTCGCCCATGCCGCTCTCGACCGCGCCGGCGAGCGTGACGCCGATGCCGTGCTCGAAGATGCGCTGGTACTCGGCGTACTCCTCCTGGAGGAGGCGCTCGCCGTCGTCGGTGACCCGGACCCACTGGCCGTCGCTGACGATCTCCCGGGCGACCAGATCGGCGTCCTCCAGGCGCTGGAGCCGACGCGAGGCGGTCTGAGTGGAGGCGTCGAGTTTCGACGCGAGGCCGGAGCCGGTGATCTTGGCGTCGCCGTCGACCGCGCCGGCCAGCGCCAGGAGTTTCAGCGTCGCCAGTTCGGCGTATCCGATCGACTCGTCCGGGAGGTCTGCCATCGCCGCCGGATTGGACGGGATCACGGATAAACACACCGGGAGCGGCAGGGGCGTACCCACGGACGATTCTGTGGGTATTGAAAAGAATCCTGTATTCGCACGCCCCTTTCCGAGGGCAGTCAGGACTGCCACGGGATACAAAGCCCATACTCGTTCCAAACTCCGCCGCCAACTCGACGCTGATGAGCCTGCGTTACGCACCCTGTCAACGTAGAAAGTTGATGACCGAAAATTATTTTAACCCAGTATCTAATTCCGGCAAATATGTCTGCAAGTGGTGGGCGGCGGAAATTGTTCGCAGTGATCACATCGCTTCTCATGATCGTCTCGATATTGCCGGCAGGGACGGTTTCTGCCGGGACAGTAACCGAAGCCGCGGGGAATACAGCGTCGGCTGATACTGTCCCCGAAGTCTCCATGGACGGGCCGCCGGTGGTGTTGAAAGACCAGGCCATGGAGCGGATCGAGAATTTCACGACCCCTGCGACCGATCTCAAAACAGCCAAAGATCGCGCCCGCTCGCGGCTGAATGACTCGTTCGCGTATTACCAGGATCCGACACGCATCGGCGACCAGCACGCGTTCATTCGCGATGCAGAAGCCCTCCGAGCACTGACTGACTTTGAGGAGACGAATCAGAGCAAGCGACTCGACCAGATCATCGAGTTAGTGGCGACAGCAGACAACCAATCCGCTCGGCGAGTAATTCGTGACGCTGAGTATGCCTTCGCGGCGACTGAAGCGGACCTCGGTCCGGGAATGACCAGCAGTGTCGAAGCGCACATCGACAACGCCCGGCGACAGCTCAAGCGGGCCGAGCAGATTCGAGAGCGGGCTGCCGAGGAATCTGGCGCGCAATCGATTCGGACGACTGCGCGGTCTGTCCGGACGTACGGCTCGGCGGTCAACCAGGCTCACACTGCATTGCGAATGATCGATGGCGAGGTCGGCCCGGAGGTGACGCTCACTCGACGGACGGACCCGATCCGCAACGGAAGCGAACGGGCACAGTATACGCTCGTTGGGAATGTGACGAATCCAACCGGGTTAGACGCGACGAACGTCACCGTTACTATCAATGACGACCGTGCAGTGCCCCTAGCGCTTCGCGGTGACTACGCCAACGCCACCTTCGCGAAAACGATCAATCTCACCGAGCGTGTGAATACGATCGAAATTACAGCCGTCGAGACTGACGACGGCCAGCAGTCGAACAACAAGAAGAAATCCAAGCAAAAGGGCAAGAAGAAAGGGAAAGAGAAGACCAACAACGGCAACAGTGGTGTCTCATCCGGACAGGGCCAGGCGAGCACGGTCGTGCTTCGTCTGGACGGTGACGGCCTACCAGGCACCTACGAGAAAGATGTGACAAAGACGGATCCGCTTGATCCCGATAGTAATTCGGGCCTGACTAATGCTGATGACAGCGATGACGGAATTATCGACGGTGTCGAAGACTTCGATGACGACAATCTGGTGGCGTACTATGAATACTTCTACGGTGCGTCGCCGACCGATCCGGATACCGACGGTGATGGGCTTCCAGATGGATACGAGTTCATCGAAACAACAACGCCGATTACCCAGGCGGACGCAGACGGGGACGGAACTGATGACGGCCATGAGGATCTAGACGGCGATAGTCTGACGAACATTGAAGAGATGGAATACGGCACTGATCCGCTTGTTTCAGACGGTGATGACGATTCACTCAACGACTCGGCCGAGGTTGAAACTCACGATACGAACGTTTCGAAGCCGGATACGGACGAGGACGGACTCCTTGATGGCGAGGAAGTACTACTCGGGACAGATCCACTAAACCCGGACTCGGACAGCGATGGGACAGTCGACGGAAATGAAACGTATACACAAACGACACGTGACACAAGTACAGGCATTTCGGTCCAAGCGTCTGGTCCGGGTGTGAGTTCTCGTACTGTTGAGATCACCGAGATTCCACAACCTGATCTGAACGACACGTTCCGGGCAGCACCGGTCGTCCATATTACGGGTGACGATTCGATCTCAAACGCGACTATTCGTATTCCGATCAATTCCTCGCAAATACCTACTAATAGCTCCAATATGTCGATATATAAGTGGTCTCCCGAAGACAGTCAGCCATGGCACTCAATCGAAACGCAGATCAACCGGACAGACAACGTCGCTATTGCCACCGCTGACTCATTTTCGTATTTCAGCGTCTTCAATAGCGATCAATGGCGTGAGCGAGTTGCACCAGTAGTGACAGGCGATGATGGGGGCGATGGTACCACAAATATCGACACGATGATGGTTCTGGATACCAGTGGAAGTATGTCAGGACAGAAGATAGCAAGCGCTCGTGATTCTGGCAAGGTGTTCGTTGGTGCACTGGAAAATGAAGATGCTGGGGGGCTTGTTGGCTTTGCCTCGTTTGCCGATCTCAAGCAGGAACTGACGACGGACTATGATGCTATCAACGAAAGTATTGATCAGTTACGTGCAGGAGGGGGCACCAATATTGGTGATGGGATCGAGACTGGGCTGGCGGAACTCAACCGAAATGGTGTTGAAGACCATTCACAGAATCTCGTTCTGCTCTCCGACGGCCACACCTCTAGGCGGGAATTTGCTTTGAGTCAAGCAGATGCTGCTGCGGATGATGACGTGACGATCCACACAGTCGCAGTCGGAAACAACGCTGATGAATCCCTCCTACAGGAGATCAGCTCGACAACAGGAGGAGAGTTCTTCAAAACGGTATCCACAGACGGAATGACAGAGATCTTCCGAAAGCTCGGCAAGCATGTTGGTCGTGAAGATACCGATGACGACGGTATTCCGAATGTGGTCGAAAATGCCACACTCACCCTTCTATCGGGGGTGACACCTGGTGCTGAAATAGACATGGAGTACGACGACCCTGACTCCGACGACGATGGGCTAGCTGATGGCGCGGAGATTGTTGACTACAATATCTATACTTCTGGTACCGAGGGTGAAGAAGTGACTCGGGTAGAATTGACGGAAGTGACCGCAAACCCAGATGATCCGAACACGGACGGCATCGGGTTGAACGATAGCGAGGAGATTGAGAAGGGAAGCGATCCGCTTGTTCCCGAGATGATGACAATCGGCGTTGACGTCGCGACATACGGGATCGACACTGATGAGGGTCAACAGCCGTTGAAAACTGGTTCAGAAAGTGCAGAAGGTGCGCCGGATACGTGGACAGATGAGGTTGGTGATTATGGTTCTATGACAACGTTCGATAATGACTTGATTTTAGCTCACCAGACAATCCATACTAAAACCAGCGGCATACCAATTATCGCCCCAAGTAAAACTCCGGATTGGTTAGATGAGTATGACCTGAAGAATGGTCAGACATATATCAGGATTCCCGCTCAGGTGTACTTCCAATCCAATAGTCACGCGAGACGCTATACGAGTCCGGATCGCTTCAAGATCGTTCAAAGCTTTCAATCTCCTGTCGAGGAGAACACGCCGATACTCTTAGATCCAAGTCCGGACGAAGGCGTAACCTACCCCCAAAAGTATACTGTTGAGGGGAGTCTTCCTGATCAAGGATCCCAGAGAGTCAATCTAGTCTTTGCGGTTGAGGAAAGTGATTGGGGTGATCCGGAACAGGTCGGCGAGAAGTACTTTACAGGGGCGTATGATCACATTGGTAAATTGATGGTTTCTGTCCCTCAGATAACTGGCCCCTTCAGTCGTGGTTCCGGATCAGTATACTCACAAGGAGTTCCATACTCGTTCGCGGGAAGTCCCGGGATGCAGCGTACTGCACAGATGGTCGAACGATCGGCAACAGTTTACGAAGAAGGGATGAGTATCGCAACGGCCGCGACATCTGGCGGTGGTCCAACTGTGATACTCAAAGAATGGGCAGAAGATCAACTCGACCCTGTCCCGGGACCAGCGGAGCTAGAGGGGGCCGCAATACGGATGTTCGCAAGTGAAGTTGAGGACATGAGGACGGACTTGCAAGAAGATGCCATCTCTGGTGAAGATACTATCATTATGATGATGGGGCCGGTGATCGTTCGAGCAAATTAAAATGTATAACTTCCGAAGGTTATCGGAGCCCATCAATACAGAGGCAATATATCATCCATAGAATGATTGAGAAAAACAATCGACAAAACCAGCAAAGAACCAAGACTTCCAGACGAGAATATCTCCAGTCCGTCACGGGGGTGGGAATAGCAGTTGTGAATTATTGCACGTTTGGAGCGACAGCAACGACGTCCGCTAATGATCCGATGGTTTGGTCATTTGAGACTGGATCACAGGTGCGGTCATCCCCGACAGTGATTGATGGCACTGTTTTCGTCGGGAGTAACGATGGCAACGTCTACGCGTTGGATACACAGACAGGAGAGAAACACTGGAAATTTTCAACCGATGGTGCCGTGTTCTCATCTCCAGTGGTAGCCGATGGAATCGTATTTATTGGAAGTGACGATGGCAACGTCTACGCGTTGGACACAGAAACAGGGAAGCGATACTGGAAGCACGCTACCGAGGATAGCATCCGTTCATCTCCGACGGTGGTCGATGAAACACTGTACGTCGGAAGCGAAGACCACAACGTGTACGCGCTAGACCCAGCGACAGGGAACGTCGAATGGAAGTTCGATACTGGAAGTTTTGTACAATCGTCGCCGACTGTCAGTGACGGATCTGTCTTCATTCAGAATAGTGATAGATTGATTGCACTCGATACAGAGACCGGAGACCAGCACTGGCAGTTCGAAACTGGGGGCGGACTGTCTTCACCCACTGTAGCCGGTGGAACAGTCTTCGTCGGGTCGTTTGTCGGAAGCGTCTATGCTGTCGATACGATGACGGGCGAACAACGATGGCAACGCGAAATTGAACGGGGAGTTGCCCTTACGGCATCCCCGACAGTCAAAGACGGTGTCGTATTTTTTGGCAGTCACGACAACAGCCTATACGCAATAGATACGAAGACCGGTGATCAACACTGGCAATTCGAAACGAGCGATACGATTTTCTCCTCACCGACGGTGGCAAATACATCCGTATATTTCGGGAACGAAGACGGGTATATATACTCGCTGGATACGACAACGGGTGAAAAGCAATGGCAGTTCGATACGGGAGACGACCACACGTCCCCGACGATAGTTGAGGGCGTCCTCTTCATCGGAAGTAGCCGTTCTGTCTACGCGATAGATGCTGACACTTCGAGTGCTAGCGATGGATCGCGAGTGATGCACGGGACGCTTGGCCATCACGACGACTGGCGGTACGCCGATCAATCGATCGAACCGAAAAACAACAGCCTGTTCCCCTGGCTCGGGGCTGGTGGAGCAGTCGCCGGGCTTGGCGGGGCAGCATACCTGTATCGGCGTCACAAGAAATCAATGGATGGGGATAAATCCACAGAGTAGTCGTAGCGTTTCTTGTCGATCTCGGCGCGAAGTTTGCCTCCTCGCATGTTCGACAGCGCTCGCTTCACTAACCGGCTGCATCTTTTCGGAACCGAGAGCGAACGAGGATCAAAGCGGTGTCGAAACAATCGTCGCTCCAGACGGAGAAACCCGTGACAGATTTGGGCATTCACTCGACATCACGAACGACGGGCGGACCCTGCTCGTCGGAAGCAATCTGGATACAAACTCGAACGGGAGACGGCTGGCGGAGTCTCCGTGTTTGGTCGTGACCAAGACGGCTGGCACCGATCGGCGAAACTCACGGCCGCTGATCCCGGGCGGCGCGACCGATTCGGTCTGTCGCTTGCCATAAGGAGCGATCCTGAAGCGATTCTCATCGGGGCCCTGGGCGAATCGGCCGGCACGGGTGAGCAGAGCAGGATTTACGTCTTCAAGCGGGAGGAAAACCGGTGGCGACAGGAACGTGTCAGCCCCGCTCCCGAAGAGAACCCGACCGATCACTTTGGAACACGAATCACAGTGTCGAGGGAAGAAGGTATCGCTGCCGTGAGTGCTCCCGAAGCGGACGGGAGCGAAGAATCGAGTGGCGCGGTGTACGTGTTTGATGTAGCGGAAGCGGTCGAGTCGGAGAAGTGAGATTTTCGGATACACCATCACAGCCATCGGCTGACACTTCGCGACGGGCTTCGGAGCGGTCACCGCCACTCTTGTGGAGGACAGTCAGTTTGGAGGAAGCAGGCCGGCGAGTTCGTCAACGGTTGTCCCCGAATAGTAGTGTACGTTCATGTACTTGCTTGAGCGAGATGTAATGACTGCCAGTGGTGCATCCATCCTCACTATGCAGCACGATGATTTTCGCCGTTCAAGAGACCGTGACCTTGCTGAGTCAAGGCTGCTATGAATCGATCTCACAACCGACCGCCCTTCGGCGTCCAGCCAGTCGTCGTCCCTTCGTCCCAGAAGTCGCTGTCGGGCGCGAGTTCGTCGACCCAGGTGTCTTCCTCGCGGGCGAGCATCGCGACCCGGGAGTCCGCCGAGTCCTTGATGACGTCGTGGTCGGGCAGGAACTCGCCGACAACCTCGGTGAAGGACAGGACATCGTCGTGGTCGGGCATCGCGGATCGATCCAGCCGTCCCCGTGAGTGGCCGACGTGCATGTAGGCCTTCAACTCGTAGAAGTCGACGTCCGCGCGATCGGCCATGGCGGCGTACCACGCCGGCCGGGCCATGTTGTAGCCGTCGATCAACGTCGTCCGCAGGACCGTCCGGGTGTCGTCCTTCTCCGCGAGGACATCCAGCGTGTCGATCAGGCGATCCCAGGCGTCGTCCTCGACAGCTTTGACGACGTCGTCGAACGCCCGGCGGTCGGCGGCGTCGACCGAGACATAGAGCTGGGTGGGATCACACTCCGCGAGCATCTCCGGGTCCGTTCCGTTCGAGACGAGGAAGGTCGTGATCCCGCGGTCGTGGAAGGCCTCGATGAGTTCGGGCAGGTGGGGGTACAGCGTGGGCTCGCCGTCCAGGGAGATGGCGACGTGGCGGGGTTCCATGGCCTCCTCGAAACGCTCGCGCGGGACGTCGTCGTTGCCGCCGTAGCCCGAGAGGAGCTTGCGCTGGAGGTCGATCGAGGCGTCGACGACTGCCTCGGGGTCGTCCCACGCCACGTCGTCGAGTTCGTAGGTGTGGCCGGCGTGGTCGCGCCAGCAGAAGACACAGCGCTCGTTACACCGGACGACAGGCGTCATCTGAATGCAGCGATGCGATCGAATGCCGTAGAACGCGTACTTGTAGCACCGGCCCTCGCCCTGGAGTGCGTTGTCGGTCCACCCGCAGGTCTGGGCCGCGGTGTGGCCCTCGCTGTGGTAGTCGGGATCGGTGACCTGGCGGGCGTCGTCGCTCATTACGCACTGGTTATCTCACAGAACACCAAAAGATCACGGATCGCGGGAATTCTCACTCGAGAAGGTCGAGTGTGTCTTTGTGTTTCGAAATCAGGTCCCGAACACGCTTCCGATAGGCAGCATCTGGCCCCTTGTCGGCTCGCTTCTCTGGTTCATTTTTGTCCATGGTTGTCTCCTCCAACAGGCGGCGTGGTACTCTACCCGATAGTACGATCGCCTACTAGAGCAAACCGGGTTGGTCTACTTGAAACATACGCACTTTGTAGTTTTCGAGAAGGTAATTCGAATGATCTTTTCTGTGTCATCGACCGTCTACCCCGTCGAAAGCCAAGCGTCAGAAACAATCACACCCACATACTCTCGTCATAATACAACGGCCGAGTCATGCGGTCGCTGGCTCCGAGGACGGCGATCGGAAGTCCTCGATGTGGTCGTAATAGTACGCCAGTGTTCGATGGACGTCTGCGAGCGTGAGATCGGGGTACAGTTGCGTGATCTCGTCCGGATCGTAGCCGCTGTGTTCGTACGCCGAGGCGATATCCTTCACCCGGATCCCTGTTCCCTCGACCGTCGGCGTGCCATCACTGTGGTCGGGGTCTCGAACGATTCCCATACTGACTCTTTGGACGCTCTGCAACTTCAACTTGCGGTCGCATGGAGTCGCTGACCAGAAGTATGCTGATCCAGTTTTCGAGCTCGTCACTGGTGGCAAGCCCGGTTCTGCTCGTCAACAGCAGCCTACTACTCCCCGATCGAGATCATGCCCTTGATCGCGTCGTCGTCATCGTGGGCGCGCTCGAAGGCGTCTTTAACGTTGTCAAGCGGTTCGGTGAAGTCGGCGATCCACTCGATGTCGGCGGCACCCTCGGCCAGCAGGTCGATCGCCGGGCCGTAGCGGTTGGCGTCCCGGAACGAACCCAGCACGTCGAGTTCGTTGGTGATGATCTCTAAGGCGTCGACCTCGACGGTCGCCTCGTCGGCGAGACCGATCATGACGACCGTGCCGCCGCGACGGGCCGCGTCGATCAGCGCCTCGACGTCGGGTTCTGAGTCGGTCGCCTCGAAGACCACGTCGGCCCCCCGGCCGTCGGTGTATTCCTCGACGACGGCGGCGAAGTCACCCTCGCGGACGTTGACCGTCGCGTCCGCGCCGTGTGCTTCGGCGCGTTCGAGTTTGCTGTCGACGATGTCGCCGACGATGATATCGGTCGCGCCCGCCGCCCTGGCAGCCTCCATCGTGACCGAGCCGACCGTCCCGCCGCCCAGGATCGCGACGGTGTCGCCGTGGCCGACGCTCCCCCGGCGGGTCGCGTGGAGGCCGACTGCGAAGGGTTCACACAGCGCGCCCTCGACCTGGGAGACGCTGTCGGGGAGGGGGTGTGCGAGGTTCGCCGGCCAGGCGACGTACTCCGCGAACGCGCCGTCAAAGGGCGGCGTGGCCATGAAGTCGACGTTCGGACAGAGGTTGTACTCGCCGCGGCGACAGTGTTCGCACGTGCCACAGACGATGCCCGGTTCGAGCGCGACGCGGTCGCCGATATCGAGTCCCTCGACGTCGTCGCCGACCGCGGCAATGACGCCCGCGCTCTCGTGGCCAAGCAGGAGCGGGTCCTCGACGACGTACTCGCCGATCTTGCCGTGCTCCCAGTAGTGGACGTCGGACTTGCAGATCCCGACGTCGGTCATCTCGACGAGCACCTCGTCGCTCGCCGGCGTCGGTCGCTCGCGCTCCTCGAACTCGAACTCGAGATCTTCAGTGAGGACTGCCGTCTGCATGGCCCGAGATTGCTGGGCCAGCGGTATATAACCCACAGACTACGATCGAACAGGTCACTCGAAGTGTCGTTCGTTCCGATGAACGCCGTACCCTCCGGGATCCGGAAGCGTTCGCCTCGCCATCTCGTAATCCCTATGGTCGCCGGTGGAATACCGTGGGTATGTTCCTGACATTCCGCGACGAGGTCGAGGCCGCGCTGTCCGAGGCGCTCTCGGCGCTCGACCTGCCGAGTGACGATCTGGGGATCGAACACCCCCCGGAAGACGTCCCGGGCGTCCTGGCGTCCAGTGCAGCCTACCGGCTCGCCGACGTGGCGGGCGCACCACCACCGAAGATCGCCGCCGACATCGCGAGCGAGATCGACCCAGCCGAGTACGACTACGTGGGAAGCGTCCAGACCCAAGGGCCGTACGTCAACTTCCTGCCGAGCGATCGGTACTTCGAAGGGACGCTCGAAGCCGCCCAGGCAGACGACTACGGCACGCTCGAAGACACCGGCGACTCCGTCGTCGTCGAGCACACCAGCGCCAACCCGACCGGCCCGGTCCACGTCGGGCGGGCGCGCAACCCCATCGTGGGGGACGCACTGGCTCGCGTGCTGGAATACGCCGGCAACGACGTCGAGCGTCACTACTACGTCAACGACGCCGGCCGCCAGATCGCCGTCTTCACCTGGGCATACGAGACCTTCGACGAAAGCGACCTGTCCGAACCGGAACGCAGCTCTCCCGAATACGAGATGGTGCGGTACTACCGGGCGGCTAACGATTATCTTGAGGAGGCAAACGAAGCTGACCGCGAGGCCGCCGAGGACGAGATCGGGTCGATCCTCCAGGGGCTCGAAAACGGCGACGAGGAGACCTACGAGCGCGTGAGCGAGGTCGTCGACACCGTGCTGGGCGGGATGACCGAGACCCTCGGACGGCTGCCCGCCGAGTTCGACGAGTTCGTCAAGGAGACCCGGTTCATGCGCGACGGGTCGACCGACGACCTCGTCGATCGCCTCAAGGAACTCGACGCCGCCGTCTTCGAGGAAGACGCCTGGCAACTCGACCTGCCGGACTTCGAGAAGAA
>ENA-ORCR01000210-ORCR01000210.1-marine-metagenome-genome-assembly--contig:-NODE-210-length-56597-cov-15.054671_pt1 | contig 56597 bp, 62 predicted proteins | sample MGYA00237782_ERZ508514 | MGnify/ENA primary metagenome ERZ508514 (study PRJEB26185, sample SAMN06268960) | marine metagenome | isolation source: Eden Landing Ponds, San Francisco, CA, USA | place...
AAATCGACCAGCGGCGCGTGTGTTCCTACTTGTACTGTTGGGCTAGACAAACAAAAAACTATTGCCCTAGAAAAACAACTATCAGATGAGACAAGATGTCTGCCCGAGGCCCAGAGCGGAAAGTTAGTGATAAAGAACTACTCGAATGCTTTGAAGATGTAGAGAAACCGTTTGTAACTACCTCAGACATTGCCACGCGGGTTGGACTATCTAAAACTCGAATCCGACAGCGTTTGCAATCAATGGGGCCTGAAGTTCGAATAGAACGTCATAAAGTAGGAAATGCAGTTGTCTACTGGTTGCCTGACGAGAACTCTGGATCTAACTGAGCTCGCCCATCATCCGTTATCCAATATACCCGGGCACGCCCCACACGTTCTGATTCGACCCACCCGTTTTCCTCCATATCTTTTAGCTTATTGCTGACTGCCGTATTACTAATCTCCAGCCGTTCAGCGAGATCTTTAGGGGCCTGAACCGGTGGATAAGCTAGCCTAATTTCTTTCAAAACGTCGATTTTGGTGACCGTTGGGTCTGGTCCGGGCTTAGACACTTTGAGAGCATTTTGGTTGGTTCGGACATAGTAATGTCTCTCCACAAGTGTTCTTCTAGAGCAAGTATTATGGGTGTCGGGTGTAACATCACGAAATAAGCGACGCCTACTCTCGCACACAGCGTCGCACTGAACCCATGACCACCGGCAAGCCCACCCACAAAGAGTCGCATCGCTCGCCATCGACCAGCACTTCCGTTCATTCGGAAACCACCAGACGGCGGTGCTTCCGATCACTTCCGTTCAGTTTCCGCTCATCGCCTGAGCGGCCCACGAACACGCCACAGCGGGCCAGAGACGAAAATCGGACGCCAAAAATCCACTTCCGTTCACGCGCGCCCCAGACTCTTACCAAGTCACGTCCCAGTCCCGTCCAGATGCATACCACCGGAGGCCACCGATGACGACCTACCACGACCTGACGGGCTTCCAGCGCGACCTCCTGGAGGCTATCGCCGGCGTCGACGGCGATCCCTACGGGCTCGCGCTTAAGGACTATCTCGACGAGCGCTACGCCGACCCGATCAACCACAGCCGCCTCTACCAGAATCTCGACCAGCTCGTTGAGCAGGGCCTCATCAACCGGGACGAACTCGACGCCCGCACCAACGTGTATACGTTGACTGACGCTGGAACACAGCTACTCCACCGCCAGGCGGAAACACTCGCAGGGCTGTGTGATCTGGCCCGACCTGTCGCTGACGGGGGTGCACAGTAATGGCCCAGCAACTCGTACAGCGCCGTCGCTCAGCAGGCAAAGACGGGGACACAGTCGGCCGATGCTGTCAGAGGCACGCAGTCACCGGGCAAGTGATGACCGACTGGTACCCTACCAGAATAAACGTAAAGCTCATTGATAACGGTTGTTGCCGGGGATTCAACCACAGAGTAATCCGTGGAACAGTCCGCCATCGCAGTGGACGGCGGACTGCTTCGCGTGCCTCTGACAATTTTTCAGGACAAAGTGGACTACTTTGTACCTGCACTATCAGATTGGATGGTCCCTATAATTGTAATTTTCGCCTCATTATAGATTCTGAATACACCGCGAAGCACCCCGAAAACTGGGGGCCGGCCCCGAAACAACCGATAGGATGGGTGGTGTCTCCGGGAACTGACAGGGCACGGAACCCACCTGGAACCGATACGAGAGGTTATAAAAACGCTTGTGATATCCCGTCGCTGTCAGGCGGTTTCCCACGCGATCCCAACTCGTTCGACTCACACCAGCAACGGCCCGGGGTCGGCGTGCAGACACAACTCTCGGATTCTGAACGGCAGAATGGTGGGCAGCCGGGGGAAAACGGCATGCCTCGCACCACCCACAGTCGCCGTTCCCGGCGACAGGTCCTGCACCCAACACATTCGATAGGACAACTGGCTATCAGGGGAACATGGAGCGGGGGACAGAACCTAACCGACTGGTATACAGTTGGTATCAAAAACAGTTGTGATAGCCGCTTGCTGTCTGTCGGTTCTATCACAACAGCCAGCTACACCACCGTTTCTCACACGCGTAGTACGACCACGCGATGCTCACATTCATCGCAGCAAAGGAATGGGGCTGGTGGGTTGCTGGTGGGAAGCGGCGTGCAACCCACGGTGTGGGGTCGCCATCCACGACGATGGGTTCCGGCCCCGGGCCAATCGATGAATCGGGGGGGATTCAAGGGAGGGTGGAGCGGAGACCAGAACCCAACCAATCGGTATACAGTTGCTGTCAAAATAATTTGTGATTCACACTCACAACCTTCTCATTCAGGTCCTGGTACAACCCCACAATCCTGTCATCGGGAGGTGGCCCGATGACTGCCCACCCGACCGTCGGCGAGATCGTCGCGATCACGACCACCGACAGCGAGCCGCTGGTGCTGGTTTGTCACGTCGACGACGAACACAGCACCGGCGTGTTACTGGCCGACCTCGCGACAGAAACGCTCCATCGGCTGCGGGCGTCTGAACCCGACACGCCCACACGCCGACAGCTGGCCGACGCAATCGGTCGGACTGACGAGCTCATGTCGTTCACCGTTCCGACCACAGATTGTGCGCTGGTTGAACGCGACAGCAGCCGTCCAGGCCCCTTCGAAGGAGGGGATGCCTAATGGCCCGCGCCGACCCCTCGCCGGGCACTGCGACCGACACAGCGACCACAGAAACCGATCAGTGGCGACTCCGCTACATGGTCGGTGATCTCGAACACTACACCGAGTGGACGGCTGACTTCCCCACCATCGAAAACTACTACGACCAGTACCACCGCGGTGACTACGCACATGACGTTGTCATCGAGCGCCAGGCGGTGGTCGAACGATGACCGGCCACGGCAACCACGACGGCGTCGCCCATGCCGACACGACCCCCGCCATCTGCCGGTTCCACGGTCTCACTGGTAATTCAGGAAACCGTCATATAACGGGCAGACCGCCCGCTGTGGACTGTTCAGTTGAGTGCCAGAACCGCAAGACGTGCGTCAGACACGGTGTCAATTTGTGCGGGGGATTTAATACGGGACGGAATGTCACTTTTCGGTATCAAGCAAGGACACACCCACCACTAATCGAAGTGGGACGCAGGAAGAACGGGGGCGTCAGTTCGCCCCCAGGTTTGGTCACCTCAATCTTCCTGCGCCCCTATAATAAGCATTTCCCCACAGCCAGAGTCATCTCTGCGCAGTCGTGGGGCATCACAGCAGGCCGGAGAGCCGTGAGAACGTCGTAAGCGCAGCGAATGGCAGCATCCCTCCCCACTATCGACGGGTCCCCAGACTCGACAGGACGCCTGGCGGTCGACCCGCCCGCCCTGCCCCCGACCGGCAGGACACGTACCACTAGCCCACGCTGTGGAGCGCCACAGCAGCGTGACTCGCGTCGCGTTGCTGGGCGACACTCCAGCAGTGCACGCACGCAGGGAGGCGAGCGCCGATGACCTACGCCGTCGTCGGCTGTTCGGACTGTCAGGCACTGTGGCTCCTCGACGAGACTGCCGGTGGCTCGACGACGACGTGCCCGACCTGTGGCACGCAGCACCGCCGCGGGTCACTGCGCACGCTTGCAGCGGCCGAGGACCGCGCGGTGGCGAACCAGCAGCGGAGTGCCCTGCTCGCTGAGCGGGCCGGCGCGGCCGACGCCGATCTCGATCCGTACTGGGAGCAGGCCATGCGGGCGGACGACCCCATCGTCGACGACCGCTCGTACCTCGATGGGCTCGGGCTCGATCCCGACCTCGTCGCGACGCTGACCGACGACAGCGACGGCGAGAGCGACTCCACGACACGCTCTGCGTCGACACAACCCCCGGGGTCTGGGCCCGATATTGAGGTGCCCGTCGCTGATCGGCCACAGCTCCGTGGTGGCGCTGCTGCCGAATCGCGTGCACCCGGCGTGTCGCTCGTTGAGGCGGACGGCCAGCTCGGGATCGCCGGGCGGACCTATCGCGACGTGAGCCCGCGCACGTCCGAGTGGCTGGCCGATGTCGTCAGTGACCTCATTCCGTCGACGGCGCGACTCGTCCAGGACCTCGCCCGCGAGCGGTACGGGTTCGACTATCGCGATCCCGACGTCGAGGCCGGGGCTGTCGCGACGTTCACCCACGAGGAACTCGTCGACAGTGTCGCCCAGCTCAACGCTGTCTCAGCCGACGCCGGGACCATCGAGGAGGCACGGTCGTATCTCGATGCCATCGGCCGCTACGCGCTGTTGTGGGCCGACGATGTCTATCGTGTGCGCCGTGGGTTCCAGGGCACCGAGCAGTTCGAGCGCATCCAGCGAACGCTCGAAACGACGGGCACCAGTCAGGGCCAGTTCAACGCCGGCGTCGACGCCCTCCGCCATTCGCTGGCAGCGCTGCACGCAGAGCGGGCTGTCGCGCCTGCACTGACGTTCGTGCTTGACGGGGAGCAATGGACGGCCGCCGACCGGGACACGATCAAGCGGGCACTGGCGGCGTTTGACGCGCTCGCAGCTGGCTTCGACATCCGGCTGTGGATGTCTCCAGGTATCCGCCAGCGGGTTCGCCGACTCACTCGCAATGCGCTGGAGACTGAGGCCCCGCCGGCGTGGGCTGATCGCTTCATGTTCCTTACTGCGGCCGAGCAGACGTCCCGCCGTGATGGGGACGTCGACGCCGACCCAGACGGCACCCAGCTGGACGACGAAGCGTGGGCATGGGTCGAGACCAACCGCTCTCAGACAGGGGCCTTGACTGTCCTGGCGCATCTCGATGCCGACGGCGAGCGGTCGGTCCGTGCGATCAAGCGAGACGACGCAATCGACTATGCAGACGGCAGTATCGACCGCTACGTGTCGTTCCTCGAAGCCGAGGACATCATCACAGTGGACCGCTCACACGCCTCGAATCAGGTTTCGCTGACCGCTCTCGGGACGGCTGCACAGCAGTACGTCGACCGAGAGGGCAACCCCGTCCACCCGTCCCAATCCCGGCTGTCGGGGGCGTCTTACGGACACCCCTCACGGTCTCGTAAGTGTAGTGTATCCGCCCAGAAGCGCGACCAGTACCCCCCCGCCGAACGGTGGCTTGCCGCGACCGGCTCCGCATCTGAGGCTGGGTACGTCCAGTGGCTCGGCGACCGCACTGGACCTCGCGAGGTCGAACCGCCAGTGCTCCACCGCCGGTTTTCCGCCGCGAAACGCGTTGAGGGCGTTAACTTCGCTGACGCGGATATCCTCGACTGGACGGACGACGATGACGCACCCGATGGCGACGGTCGCGTGTCCTACATCTCGGCGTTCGATGACGAAGCGCTCGTCATCCTGCAGTGGGGCGGGCCCGTCGTAACGTTGGGACGTCTGTGTGTGGCCTTATTCAGCAATCGGATGCTCAGTAAGGTTTTAAATACGGATGCACTGGGTGAACAGTGGAACCAAGCCCATGACGGCGTCGAGACGTTCGAAAACGACCTCCACGATGTCCTCGTCCGGGCCAAGCAAATCGGCTGGCTGAGCGAAGACGAACTGAAACACCTGGACAACTGGCGCGAACGGATCGGTGCAGTGCGGTCCAGGTTGCTGTCGCAACTCGGGGACTTCGACGACCTCGATTCTGGCCTGCAGGCCCAGCTGATGCGTGACCTCCACGGACTGCTCTGTACCGCAACGAACGTCTACGACGCCGCCGGCCTCGACGTGACGATCAACGTCCGACTTCCCGATCCTGATGCTCTCCGGCGTAACGAAAATCAATACGAGAAGTTCCTCGATTTCGCTCGCTATACAGTCACCAAACAGGCCGGCTATCGCGACGACTACGGCGTCCACAGCTGGTATCGGATGTGTATCGAGGACCGCCCACAGAAGCTCCGGGCACGGTCCGAATACGATATCGACGACGCCGATCCCGTTGCTGACCTACTGGCGTCGTGGATCTTCACGGGTCCTGGCGTTTCCGACCTCTTGCCCGACGTCCAGGAGGCCGTCGACGAGGAAGCGACTCGCCTTCGCGAGCGCGTCGACGCCGGCGTCGAAGACGCCGCGATCCTCGATATCCCGATGGTGGAAGCCAATTCCCACGGGCATATCCGGGGGCTCGTCCGGGAGATTGCCGACCGCAAAGGGTTCTATGACGGCAATCGCGCGGACCTCGACCGACTCACCCGCTGTCTGGAAGCAGCGCTCGCGACGACCGACCGTGGCCCGGACCCCTGCCTCGTGGCAGATGCTCTCGACAGCCTCGAATCGCGTGACAGCGTCTCCGACCGCCTCGATGTCGACGCCGTCGAGACCGCGCTGGCCACGCTCCCTAGCGAGGCGATCTTCCCAACGCTGCCGCCAGCCGCCCGACGGATGCTCTCGGCACTGTTCGCGAGCAATGAGCCACTCGACCGGCAGGACCTCATCGAGATTACCTCAACGAGTTCCTACGACCGGCATCACAAGACGCTGCGGGCGTTCTTCCTCGTGGAAGATACGGGTGAGGGCTTCGTTGCACACCTAGAACCGTGGTGGTCGTCGACGTCGCCAATGAGTGACCCATACCACGAGGACACTCCGTACCCTGGGGCACCGGCCGGCCATCCATCGCACGTCCTGCTGGGCCCAGTCTATGACTCCGGGCTGCTGGATATTCCACCCGATGAATACGCCGACCTCGGGTATCTCGACTACCAGGAGCTTCTCGACGAGCTGGGACTCTCGCGATGGCGACCCATCCTCGAGGCGTTCTGTAGCGATTGCCACGAGGCAACTGCCCCATCGCATACCGCGGACTCAGAGCTATCTTACTCGGACCACTCAGGGGTGCAAATCGGCCCGCCATCGGTGATTCGGAACACTGCTCAGGCATCGATTACCCAGACTGTCGCCAACGACTGAACGGCCGCTTCCCGCAAAATCAGCTAAGACTAATTCTTGCTTCCTTGTCGTTGAAGTTTGGCCCTTTCTTGACAGTCTGTTCTTCCCTATCCAGTCTCACTAACCCTGCTTCTTCTAACGCCCCAAGAGAGTAGTGAGATAGCTCAAGACGGAGTTTCGCCACATTTTCGTTGGCAGAAGATAAGTCGTTTCGGACCGCAACTGCAGGTGTGTGGCTCTTTCTCATCATTCCTAGTATGCTCCCACGACATCAATAAACGTACATAGTTTTCACCGAGATTCGTTCGTTCAGTTAATCGACTTGATGAGTTCTATATCCGCTCAGTAAGCAAGCTTTGTGAGCGGATGGTTCCGTTACTCTCTGATGGAGCGAACGTATTCTTAGTGCTGAATATATCTTATACATTCAGCAGGCTGGTAGTATCGGCTGCTGAGGGCGTAATCAGACTCAGCTAAGCTGGTATTGCTCTTGAATCGTCGGTGAGACCAGTTCGTAATCAATATGCTCACCGGTGAACTCGGCGTTCCAGACGAACTGGTTGGTGATGCCGTACTTGTTCCTGATATCGGCTGGTAAGCACCACTGGAGGCCGGTCTGGATGTCGACGATATCGATATCGTATGCGCCCGGCCCGAGCGTCGTTTCACAATAGTCCTGGTCGATGTGGAGCCGCACCGTCATTGACGAATCTTCGATATCACGGATCCCAAGCCGGAAGACACTGTCAGGTTCAGTCCCGGCCGCAGCCAGCCACTCTCGCTTGATGCCCAGGTACAGAGATGTCCCGCCGCGCTTGATCACACTCCGGCCCGCAGCCATAGTGTTGGCCATGCCAATTACTTACCGAGTTACTAGAATAAACGTACCGGCTTCAGTAGGGGACCCCTGTTAGGCGGCTGTAAACTGTAAATATTTGGAATTTAGCCAAGTCCTTCTGTTTGATAGGTATCTAGTATATTGGGTGGGAGGCGATTCACAACCGGAGTCGGATCAGCTGGAACTCCCTCATATCAGCCCCTCTACCCTCCCTCGAAACGATGTCACTGGTTCTTTGACTTGGTCTTTGGCCTTGTCAGCTTCGTTTATTTCCCCTTTCCACCAGTGTGTTTTCCCAACCACGACACACTTTCCAGGCTCCATGCGCGTCAGTTCACCTGATGTGATTGGACGACGATCTTCAGTCCGAGTGGTGTGGCTCTGTGTCGTCTGATACGACCCGTCGGTCTGACTTTTTGACCGAGAATGCGAGTGCGACACCGTTTGTTCTCGCTCTTTCCCGATTTCAGCGTGGATATATCGGGTTGTCTGTTCATCGCCGGGCTGGAAGTACAGACCTTGCGGGCAGTTTCCTAGCACCGCTGCCGACTCATCTCCATAGACGGCCTCGAGTTGTCCAACGGTCTGTGCACCTATCATGACTCGAGCGTCTTCACTTCGCCCCCGGGCTGCAAGCCCTGGTAACTCTGTTATCGCTTGGAGAGAGTCGATTTCATCCAAGATAAAATTTGTCGGTGTTGCAGAGGACCGGGCAATCCGGATCGTCCAGTTAAGCAGCACTTGGTACATCGAGGCGGCTGTGGTCGCCATGGGTCCAGAGCGAATCAATAGCACCCGCCCGTCAGGATTCTCGATATACTCTCGAATCGAAAAATCGCCATTAGTTTTGAATTGACCGACAAATACATCATTGACGTTGCGGGTGAGTTCTGTGTACACGTTCCGTGGGCCGCCATCGTCGCCCGGTCGGATTTCCTCGGCCGCGGAACGGAGATCATCGTATTTGTTCAGGCGAGCATACAGGTCGTCTTTCGGTTCATTTACTAGAGCGTAGATATCGTCATGGCCAAGTTGGTCAATGGCATCCCGGGCCTTGGCTTCTCGATAGAGATAGCTCAGGCAGGCAGCAAAGACGGCCTTTGCTTTAGCATGGAACGGATTGTTTTTTGTAGACTCACCGAACACGGCTTCAGCGACTTCTTGATAATCCGTTTCTCTTTCAATATCCTGAAAGAGGCTCCAGTGAACATCTGTCTCTTCCAATCCGACCCGGAGGACCTCACATCCGAGCTCCTGATAGAACTGTTCGAAGTCGTTTCCAGACTCGTGTACAATGACTGCCGTCTCCTCATCGTAGGGATACTGCTGTGCAAGGAGTTCCATTCCGGTTGTCTTCCCACTCCCGCTCTCACCGATGACTGCCGTGGAGATGTCTTGCCGGAGTTTGGGGATCGGTGGGGTAGTCTCGCCTGTTGTGTACTCATCTGAGGTGGCCGATATATCTTCCATCGGCACGACAAATTCGTCAGACTCTCTGATGTACTTGGGTTCTTTCAGATCAAAGATGTTGTCGCCCCAGCGTCGGGTGAGGGGCAGGCTCGCTATCGCGACGCTGAATGCGGCATATGGCCCCAAAAAGAGGATATCAGGAATGCCCGCGAAACCGACGCCAGAGATAGACGCCCCGGCAACCTCGCCAAGGAATACCAGCGGGGCCATCACGTGTGCACATAGCATCACAAGAATCGGCCAAACTTCTCCTTGCAATAACGCACCGGCGAAGACGACACTCCCCAGCAGCGCATAACAGGGATAGATCCACCACCAGAGCCGGAATCGACGTAATCTCGGCTGGTCCCATTCCACGTACCACCATGGAACCACCAACCGCGGCAGCACCTTTGTCAACAGAATCTCGATGAACATCTCGCCAGGACTCTCTTGCCGTTTGCTAGTCTCAGTCCCAGTCTCAGATGTCATCGTAGTCCTCCTGTGCCTGAGTCACTTCGCGCTCTTGCTCCGCTGTGACACTCCGTTCTTGAACGCGTTCCCTGCTTCTGAGTCGTGTGCGTTCCCGAAAGCGCTCTCGTGCCTGTTCCCGAAGGGCGGTCAGATCGTCTGTCTCCATGTGTAGATCTCGCTTTTTACCGATCGCAGCGGCGTGGGCGTGTGACTTGCCTGATTCTGGACGAGCGTGGACTCCGTAGACGTACTCGACAGAGGGTTTCTCTGCTTTCCACTCGTTGAGCGTCGACCGAGTACACTGGTCAATTTCTGCTGCAGTGTAGCCTGCATCCGGATCAGGTGCAATGATGAACTGGCGTTGCATGTCAGCCCTCTCAGACCGGCCGACAAACGCTTCAATTTCTTTTTCACTCAGCTTGCGACCAGTCGAATCTCGGATCTCGACTGTCCGCTCTGCATCTTCACTGATGTAGGTGATGAGATTCCCGGCGCTCCCTGTCTGGAAGTCCGATTTTACGATCATTCGAAATCCCAATCCCGGTCATTAGATTCTGCTGCAGCACTGTCAGTGGCCTCAGATGGTGTGGTACTCTGTGTCCGGGCACTTTCGATATCTCCGTCAAGTGCATCCATGTCCTCTCGGAGCCGTTCAGTGCCAACATCGAGGGCATGCTGTCGGTGCGGGTCGTCATACTCGTCTTTGACGAGTTCCCAGACAGCTATCGAGTAGACGCCTGATTTTGCGACGAGGTCTTCAAGCCCCTCTGTCGCTTCACTGACCTCATCACGTGCCTCAGCGACGAGCTCCTGAATGCGTTGTTCGGCCCGATGTTCACGCGCCTGTTCTTCGACAGCTTCGCCGTGGATGTGTTGATCGAGAACCTGTGCAATGTAGGTTGACGCAGAGACATCTTCAGCCTCAGCTCGCCGCTCGATTTCACGCGCCACCTCGGCGTCAACGTAGGTGGTGAGCTGCTCATTTCGTCCCATTGCGTCACCACCTCCTGTCTTCTCGGAGACTGTGGTTTTGACTAATGGGCAAGTTAAAGGTCTGCTGCACACCTCTCCTATTTACCCTACGTCTGGTGATTTTGTATGCAGTAGATAGGGGTAGTGCTGCAGATCGTGCAGTACGAGAATACAGTCCTTGGAGGGTTGTAATCCGTGGTCGATTCCACCGCATACTCACGGCTTTTCACCCTGATATGAAAGGCGTTATTAGACCACGGTGAAAGTGAACGACTCTTTGAATCTGATATCCTACCCTCGGCTTCCGCCACCGGCACCGACCTGCACACCGGTCTCGGGCGTGTCGCCAGTGTACCAGGAATCGTCGACGGCGGACTCGTCGAGGACCGATATCCGCCACTCGCCGGGTTGTTCCATCTTGATCAGGAACTGAATCTCGGTATCCGGATCGCCGTCCTCATCCAACAGCCCACACATTTCGAGTTCGTCTTTTGGAAGCGTTACCATCCCAGAGCCGCCGCGGACAGAGAGCTTGTTAATACTTGGCATGAGTCTTTCACGGCCATCGCCAGCGGATAGCCACACTCCTGCTGTTCGGTGGAGACTAGGGTAAAAACCACTCCCATTTTGACACCAATCAGTTGACATCTGTCAAAATGGGCTTGTGCTTTACTAGCCGTGCCAGCCGATACCGTGCTATGGTGACGTCCGTCTCCTGCCTGAATTGTGGCGAGCCAGTCAATGCACAGTACGCACGCGTGTTCGGGAACGATGATGACGAGGTCCATGCCTGTCGGAACTGTTCGACGCAAGGCGATATCGCGAACGGCGCCGCCGTCGACGCCGATCGAGATGGGACGCCGCTGGTGCACCGTCCCGACGTCGACGAACCTGTCGAGGCTGTCTTCCACGAGACAGAATCCAAGGAAGACACTGCGGACCGTGTCACGCTCGAGGAACTACGCGAGCAGTCGGCAAGCACACAGACTCCCTCACGCACCGACAATCACGACGACGAGGCGTTTGCCGCCCTGGTTGCGGAGTAACCATGCCTGGACCCGGAACTCCACTGGATGACATTCTCCGTGATGTACAGACTGACACCGACCGCCCCACTGCTGCTGTCGATGTCTCGTTCACACCGTCGTTGGACAAGCTCAACGATCACCAGCGGACGTGGCTCTCCAACTGGATTGACGCCGGATACGACAGCCGACGTGACCTCCTCCTTTCGCTGCATCAGATGCAGTTCTGGTCACTTGGGCGCGTGCCCGACGGGTGGTTCGTCGACGTTTGCTCGAAGCCAGTCCCGTTGTCGGTCGTGATCACCTCAGAGAACCGCTTCCAGTGGCGAGAGGACCCGGCCAACCCGGGAACTGCGAAGGCGGAACGGCGACAACTCGCGGCGAAGTACATCCGGCCGGCGTTTCGAACCGCTTACCGGAAGCTTCGCACCGAAGCCCAGCAGTATACGAACGAGGGCGAACGCGTCGAGGAGGTTGACTCGACGGCGTTCTTCGCGATGCGGCCAGCACTGGATGAACTATATCGCAAGCAGAGTGACCTGCTCCTCGCATTACTGGATGGATTCGAGGATATGGCCGCCGTCGACGACTGGCTTGCCCGCCTCGACAAGGGGACACTCGGTGAACTGCATCGGGTCGAACCGGACTTTGACTGGAAGATTCATGACCAGCGTATTGCTCAGCGAGTCCTTCTCACCGACGACCCGAAGTACGCCCAGGAACGGGAGCTCTGGGGCGCAGTATACCTTTTGCCGGCGTACAATCGCGCTGTCGAGCGGTGGGCCGAGGAAGCAGATGAACACCGTGAGGACAACACTAGCGAGACCAAGTCCTCGCGAACGATGTGATCATGCCCGAGTTACACGACCCCCAGGAACTGGGATTTCTGGCCCCTCACTATGGGAGCCAGCAGTGGACCGGTGATACTCGTAGACACTCTGACGGACGGCATCTCCGCCGGCTTCATGGCATGCCGAAGTTCGACCCCGACCAATTCAGCGCTGAGGGGCTTGTCCCCGCTTTCTGGAACCACACCTGGGACGGCGGCCGCAACCAGCCCAGTGGCGGCGTCGAGTGGTTCGCGACGGGCCCGCCGAACTCGGGGAAGACGACGCTGGCACTGCGAGCCGCCCAGATCGACATGGAGGTCAACAACTCACGGGTGGTCTGGCGAGCTGCAACAGGCTCGCGATCGGAGTGGCTCCCGTACGCGCCCGTTGCACACGTCTGCCTCCCGAAGGGGTACGACGCGACCGCACGTGTCGTCCCGAAAGGCGGGGACCGGAACTCGGTAGGGAAAGAAGTCCCGCTCGAGGACGTCGTCCGCAAAGTCACGCACTATTCGGATGTGATGGATTTGAATCTGAACGTTCTCCAGGACGGCGTGTTCCACGTCGTCTATCCAGATCCAAAGATGCGAGGCTGTCAGTGGGTCTACGAGGAGAGCGACAAGGTCATCGACGGCATTGAGTTCCAGCATGGTGACCCGGTCGACCACTGGTGGTTCGGCTGGGCGCTGTCGCTCGTCGAACGCGGCCCGTTCGACTGGACGACCTGGATCTGTGACGAGGTTGCCTCGCTCGCCAGGGAAGGCGTCTCGAAAGACCAGTACGCCACGCTCCAGAAAGTCCAACTCGCCGGGACGGCCGTCGAAGACTTCCGGAAGAACGGCATCATCGGCCTGTTTTTCGGCCACAAAGACAAGCACCTGCACAACCTCTGGACCGACCGGATTCGCTGGCGTGTCGCGATGAACGGGACCGCGAACCCACATGGCGGATCGGCACCGAAGGGATTCGAGTCTGTCCCAATGGAGGAGGATATCGCATCGGACCTCGACATCGGCGAGGCAGTGATGTACAACGAACAGGCGTTCACCTGGCCGCCAATCACGTGGCCGGAGATTTCGAAGCCGATTCACGGTGAGCTGAAGATCTATCTTTCCGAAGCGGACCGAGATGGGGCCACGGTGGCAGGGGGTGTGTCGGTGTGATCGTTGGTCCGCCGATGGCTGGCCCCGGCCACTGCTGTGTCGACGTTCTCACGGACTAGTCCAACCCGAGTCAGCTCCTCGTTGAAACCTGTCTCTTTTCGAAGACAAACCCAGGGGGTCGGACTGCCGGAGACCAGTCCCCGTACCGATTTCGCGGTGATCGGCGACATTTTTCGCGCGGGCGCGGTACATGACATGACGAGAGTACCCCCGTGGGGGTGCAGGCGCATTATGCGACGCGAGCGGACGCGGTTGCTCTCCTCTCAAAAACCTGATCGATTAACTCTCGAATCCGAACTGACTTTCGACGAGCACGCTTGTTGGGCTACGAAATACAGTGGGACTACTACTGGCACCCTAGCCGGCTCGCAGATATCCATCTCGAACAACCTGTGTGGTATGGTCCATAGGCTTATGGCTATGGAGGAAATAACATAGGATAGCGGATGGCGTCCTACACGACTATCGAAGACTGGCGGGATGTCAAAGACGGCTACGTCGTTGCTGTGACCATCCGGCAGACGGAGGACCACACTATGCCCACGCTCAAAGTCACCATCGGCGAACGCGACCGTCTCGATCGGCGAACCCGCAGTCGTATCAAAGCCGCACAGGAAGGCGACAACCTCGAGGACGCCCAACCGAGACTGAATTTCGAATCATACGACCAACTCAATCGCCTCCTCAGTCCGAAGAACCTGGAATTGTTAGAGGCAATCTCCGAACACGAACCCGCGAGTATTCGCGAGGCCGCTGATCTGGTAGACCGCGACTACAAGCAAGTTCACCGGAATCTCTCCGAACTGGCAGATATTGGTGTCCTCGAGTTCGAAGGCGGCGGATCAGGGAAGGCGAAGACGCCAAAATTGGTCTACGATGGCCTTGAGATCGATATCCCGTTTACTGGTTCGAACGGAACCACTAGTACTGCTGCGCCATAGCACTCCGCTGGTGTCTCCGTCGGTCACAGGTCGATTTGAGCCAGTAGTTCACCCTTTACGGGAGGAGTGTCGAATATCCAGACATGACAGCAACAGGGGTGTCTTACTCGCTCCCGACGTTGTTGAGCGCGCTGTTCAGCTCGAAGAGTTCTCGAACGACATCGCTGTCCGCAACTCGGTATCGACGTGGGGACGTGTCTGGAACCACTTCGATGAGTTCGACCTTGAGTAAGAGGTCGGTATAGTTGCCGACCGTCTGGCGCGTAACGCCTGCATGCTCTGCGAGTTCGGTTTTGTTGAACTCACGGTTCGGCGGGAGATCAAGCAACGCGTCGACGAGAATCGGGATGGCATCGTGCTGCGTGAGGTAGAGCCATCCGCTGGGGTGTTCCTTCCGGAGTTCTTTCTTTTCCCCGCGGTCGGCTGCGTGGTCCATACTGCTCATACAGGATAACTGCTCTACGCGTGTATAAGGATTTCCACTAGCGTTAATCACCATTAACAGGTGTTATATACGAGTGGCTTCATCGCTCGATTATGGAGAAGCCGTCGGTGAAATGTGCTCTCTTGGCTACGATGATTGCCAAACACAAATGGGGCACACCGATTACAGAGGACGCTCTGCTGAATCTCTCAGCTATTGGCGACGACTATCCAACTGCGCGCGAGGTCTACGCAGACCTCCGGAGTGAGCCGTATATCATCTATCGCGGCAATCGTGGTATCGAACTCGACAAGAGCAACTTCGACAGCCTCGCCGATGTCTTGTACCACGAGTGTGGCTGGGAAGCCTGGGAGATTGAGAGTCGCCTGAAACACTACGAGGGTATCGACGATCACCACTGGTCGTAGCAACCAATCTGGGTTCTCCTTCGTAGCTGTATCCTCTGGGGTCTCGGTGACTCTTCTAAGTGGTCATCGCACGCGGTGTCAAGCGTTCACAGGTAGTCTGAGAACCAATCCGGAGCACCGGTGTACTCGGCCCAGCACCGTTTGTGGCATGGCTCACCTCGGGCGTTCGGTATCGCGCGGTCAAGATCGACCATCTCACCACAGAGGTCACATTCGGCGCGATGGCCCATCTGGCGCTGTGCAACTGAGAGATCCTTTGTCTCGATGTGGAGCTCGTGCAGCGCCCGGGGAGTGAGTCGGACCAGCACCTTCTCGCGGTCGTCTTTATTTCGCTTCTCTGGCGTGTACGTGAGCACCCAGTCTTGACCCTCCTTACCATCGCCGGCTGGACCCAGGGAAATTGTCTGTGCCAACTCGTCCGGAACGTAATGCCATTCGTTGTCGGCAAACCGAGGATAGTGGCCCGTCGGTCGCGGGTCCTCGGGGTCGACGTCGTCTTCGGTCATAGTGACTCGACCTCCTGGAACGCGTCGTCGATGACGTCTTGGCTGGGAGCGTTCAGATACGGCTCGATGGCGGCAAATGAGTCCCACCCGCCGACGGCCATCACGACGCGGGGGTTCATTTGTTCGTCGACGAGGAGTCGCTGGGCGAACCGACGGCGGAGATCGTGCGTACTCACTTTCTCGAAGTCCGCATCACCAGTGGCTTCAGCCGCCCGGGTAGCTGTCCGTCGAACCGCTGCCCGGACACCAGGTTGGGTCAGATCGATAAAGGGGTCTTTCGGCGCGATGTTGTGCTCGTTCTGGAAGCGCTGGAGGTCGCGCTCGACGTCGGCGGGGAGGAAGGCATCGCGAGGCTTCCCACCGTTGCCGCTGGTATCTTTCCCGGCCTGGATACGGAGCCGGTACTGTCCACTCTCGGTCTGCTTGACGTCGACGGGCCGAACCTGTGGTATCTCGAAGGCACGCAGGCCGACGAACGCGCCGAGTTGGATGATGAGGTCGTCACGCTGACTGGTTGTCGCTCGTCGGAGGTCCTCAATCTCGGGGTCGGTGAGCCATACTTTGTACTCGTTTCCAGCAGTCGATTCGATACGCATTACGATTACTTTAGTTTCCGTTACTAAAGAGGGTACTGGTCGGTCGAAGACACCACGGTTTCCGCTGTTATTCGGTGAATCTGTTACGACTAATATAACAAGCCGTTACTCATTATTTCAAGTGCGTCTTTGAGATATGGCCGCTCGATATACCTGCGGATTGACCGCACCAGACAGTTTATTACAGTCTATAACATATTACTACACATGCCAATCAACATTGACCGGTTCGAAGATGAGTCCGAAGATACCCTCGACATTACGGAGGGGACACAGCCCCACAGGATTCTCACTTTTTTAGCAGCCAATGACGATCAGGCGTTCACACAGACTGAAATCTACGAGGCGACCGACATTCCTCGTGGGAGCGTCGGTGTCGTGCTGTCACGGTTGGAAGATCGAGGGCTCGTCCGCCATCGTGGCCGCTACTGGGCTATTGCAGACGACGACCGACTCGCCTCGTTCGCAGCACAGCGGGCTGCAAGCTCGGCATCAACAACCGACGACTACTACGCAGACACAGATACATGACCGAGCAATATGCCCGGGGCACCGTCGTGAAAGGACCGGACCTTTTGGGACCCCACGAATATCGCCCATACGTCTGTCTGAGCACAGAAGATCCACCATTTCGTGATGAAGAAGCTGTCTATGCGGTTGTCACAACGACACGTCGTTCCGCTGCAATCCCGCTTGCGAAAAAAGACTTCACAAGTGGCGGACTCCCTCGTGAAAGTTACGTCAATCCGTGGGTTCTGGTCACGATTAAACACGCCGATGTTGCTGAAATTGAAGGGCAACTGAGAGTAGACACCGTTGATACTATCGCCCGAGAGGCAGCAACGCTCATCGGAGGACTAGATTGAGACTCGTCCCGGTCAGTTTATTTCCTGTACTGACCAAATGACTGCTATCTTGTCACGGACTCTCCGCGTTCACAATGACTGGTATGCAAAACTCGCTCCTTCCAATGCGACTTTTCGTGGCGTCGGGCAGTCACATTCGACTCGAACAACGACGCTCTCGCCAATGTTCGCGTTCAGCAATCCGGCGAGATCATCAGTATACTCGCTTCGCTCGGTCTCAACTGAGAGAACGACCTGCCCCCCCGCATGAGCCACACGCTCGCCCGAGCGGGATTGATTCGCCCATATATGGCTTGTCGGTGGACACAAACTAGAGTGTATTCCATCCGGAGTGAAACTGAAACTGGTACTTCCCCTGTTATTAGGGTGTGGGACGCACCTATTGCTTCCAGAACTCTTGCAAAAAAATGGACCGCAGGGGACTCTGTCATCAGATTCCAACCGGCGTTGTCGTCTTCATAGGCTTCTACGGCGCCGGCGTTACGCTTCTTGCTGCTGCGAGAGGCCGTACCCGCTACTCGTTTCGGATGTGTTTGCGAGGTCGTTCCTCATCGGCTTCTGTAGCCACCTGTGTGCGGACGGACTCCTCCGTGAGCGTCGCGCCTACATTGGTCAGTCGCTGGATAAGGCACTTGATCAGTATATATCATGACGGGGTGTCCCTGGTTCGGTAAAAACGTATCCGTCCTTCATCGTTTTATTTTGGAGCTTTCTATTGCGGTGGAACTAAAGCTGACAGCCTTCCTCTACTCCGAGAACTACCACGGTCGCACAAGCCCTACATTCTGATCGGCTCTTTTTGCATCGCGTATCGGTAGTCGGTTTCTGGAGCGCGCAGCCGGTTCGCGTATCTGTATCACGTATCTAGGTATACTATCCGACTCTAGTCGACAAATATTCGATAGAGAAATATATCACAACAGCTGTCAAGCGTAGACACTACCACCTGACTTCAAAAACAGTCTTTGTACCGTCCTCAGCAATATCAACGTGAGCGTATTCAGCTCCGAAGTGCTGGGTTGTTCCTTTGAGGAAGCCCTTCTCCCATTGGGTCGGATAAGGTGTTGTCGAGGTTATCTTGACTTGCTCTTCCCCTACTTTTTCGTACGTGTACTCGCCAGTTGCCTGGCGATGTTCGGCTTCATACATTTCGGTGAGTTGGCACAACCCATCATGTGGCGAGTCAATCGTTGCTGGCCAATTGAGAAATCGCGGTGTCGATTCGCCTATTTTAGCCAGTGCGCTCTCTCCGGTGTTCTGTTCGACAGCAGTCAACACGTGGAGGAACTTTGTGAGCGGATACCACTCGTCCGGCTGTGGATCGGGTTTCTCAATATCTTCATCATCGAGCATATCCCGCATCCGGCTCTGATACACAGACATCACCCCGTCGATGCAAACTTGAACCATCTCACCACGTACGGTGCCGTTCGACTCATCCGTTGTGAGTGTCATTAAGAGTCACCCTCCGTGATCACAGGCGCATTCGCCTTCTCTACTGGTGCCGCTTCGTCAGCAGCCCATTCCGTCCACGACCCGTCATAGTTGACAGCATCGGCACCGAGGAGTTCCGAAAGCACGAACCACGTAATCGATGACCGCTCCCCGATACGGCAATATGCGACCGTGGAACTGTCCGTGTCGATATAGTCCCCGTAGATTTCTCGAAGTTCCGGCTCGGACTTGAATGTGCCATCAGCGTTGACCGCGTTGCCCCATGGAATATTGTCCGCGGTTGGAATGTGTCCTTCCCGATCAGTGGTGTTCGGAATCTCCGCTGGTGGCTTTTCACCACGGTATTCTTGTGGGTTTCGCACGTCGATCATCGATCTGTCTTCGTCCAGACTATCCATGATATCATCCTTGTATCCGCGAATTTCTTCGTTAGTCCCCTCAATCTCATATTCGCGGGATGAGTACTCGGGCTCGTCTTGTGTCTGTTCATAGTTTTCAAGTTTCCAGTACCGGCGACCCCCATCGAGTAACTGGATATTCTCGTGCTGGTAGTATTTGAGAACCCAGTAGGCATGACCAGCGAACCAGTTCGCCTGGTCGCCATAGACGACGACTGTGGTGTCCCGTGTGATTCCTAGGTCGCCGAGCAATGATTCGGCCTCATTTTGTCCAATGACGTTTCCACCAAGCCCATCGATGATATCTTCTTCCCAGTTGATTTGTACAGCCCCGGGTATGTGCCACTTGTCATACACATCGGGGTCCATATCGACTTCAACAAGCCGGTAGTCGGGATTGTCGGTCTGGAACCGGTCCAGATGGTCATGAACCCATTCGGCTGATCGTATCGCGTCACTTTTGAGATGTGATGTCACATGTGCATGTTACGCATTTTTCTACAAATACATATCAATAGCTTCCCAGCGAGTGAAAACAGCGATATCCCTATTAGTTACCTCCTGAACGGGTCGTGACAGCAGTGTCAAGAGTGGCTGAAAAAATTCGCGCTCTTGTGTAGCACATTGTTAATTTCACAGTCTCGCTCGAACAGCGTGTTTGAGCGCGTCTATACCGGGTTTCCGGAACAGTTCCCGCTCAGTAGTAGCAAGCCACTCTCCGGCGACGGTCGCATGTAAGAAATGTATTATTCGAACCACGCACTGTCACTGAAATAGGCCTTCTGCAGCCACTCGACCGGATGAGGTCTCACGCATCGAGATGACGTCATCGACCGCTGGTGAGACGAGTGATGGATTCGTTGATTTCCGCTACCATCGTGGCCTGCTCTTCGGTGTCGGCGACGATGGCGTCGACTTCCTCAGAGACGGTCTCGGCCTTGTCGACGGCTTCGTCAACCATGCTGGCGATCTCTTCGGCACTGGCAGCCTGGTCATCAGTTGCGTCAGCAACCTGTGTAATCCCGTGATTAGCCTCTCCGATAGCATCGACGATTTCTTCAAACCGCATCATCGCTTCCTCGACCTGGGCGATACCGTTGTCGACCCGGTCTGTCGTCTCCTGAAGGTTCTGGACTGTCTCCTCCGTCTCAGTACGGATATTCTCCACCATCTGTTCGATGTCGGCGGCGTGGTTCTGTGACTCCTCGGCTAAGGATTTCACCTCATTGGCAACGACGGCGAACCCGTCGCCGGCCTCGCCGGCGCGGGCGGCCTCAATCGAGGCGTTGAGCGCCAACATGTTCGTCTGCTCGGCGATGCCATTGATCACCTCCACGACCTCGTCGATTTCCGCCATCCGTTTTTGGAGCGTATCCACATCGTCAGCAACCGCATGAGTAGACTCTCCGATCCCTTCCATAACACCCATTGCTTCCTCGGCGGATTCACTGCCTTCAGTCGCCAGTTGGTTGGCTCTCTCGCTCGTTTCTTCGACCTCGTCGGCCGTCGAGGCGATTTCCTCAACAGTCGCACTGAGGTTGCCCACTTCTGCTGAGATAGTTTCCATGTCGGAGGCCTGTTCAGTCGCTATGTCGTTGATCTGCTCGGAGTGCCGACTGACATTGTCGGCGGCTTCTCCGAGTTCGTCGATATCCGCTTCGACCTCCTCAATCATCTCTCTAATGTGAGTCCCCATCTGTTCGAGGCCGTCGGTGATGCGTAGAAAATCCTCGCCAAGGATGGTATCGTTCGTGTCAAAATCAACAGTCGTCTCGAAGTTGCCCTCTTCGAACGCCTCCATCGTTGCAATCGTTTCGTCGAAAAGGTCTTCGAGCTCCCGCTGATGGCGGGCCGAGTCAGCGATATCCTGAACGATTTCGATGACACCGGTAAGCTCGTCACCCTTGAACACTGGCGCAGCGATAAACCAAATATCCCGTCCCCGGAGCGTACTCTTGTCCTCGTAGACGTTGTTGTCAGTGCCCGCACTAAGAAGTGCATACTCCTCGTCCGCGAGGTCGATACCATCAAACGTCACGTGTGCATCGTGCGGGTGTTCGACCACCTTTTCAGCCAGCGTCTGCCGTGTTTGGTCCTCGTAGAGTTGATGGCCGAGGCCCTGTTCGCCCAGCACTTGCTGGGCGGGAACGCCAAGTAGATCCGCAATCTGCTCGTCCCATGCGATGACCGTTCCTTGGGCATTGAGTGCAAACGATGGCAAATTGAAAGTATCCAGCACTGTCTGAAAGTCAAACCCTGTGACGGTTGGGCCCGACGTCTCGGATGAACTCATGCGATTAATTATCGTAGTAATTGGATATAAAAACGTTAACCCTATTTTTGATGTTCAATAATCTTATCCCGATCTTATTAGGCCTTTAGATCCACTCGATAGCAATGGCCAGAGACGGACAGTTTGGTCGAGATGACTTTGGACGCGGTGGACTGAATGAACAGGTTGACGGTAATGAGTTGGTCCAAGAGATTGGGCTCGACAGGGCCGAAATTGACTGGCGAAAAGATTTTATTGGGTTCAATGACGAAGACGTTCGTCGCTTAGAATCCTATCAGGATCTTTTTTCAGCCCATGCCGAGCAGGTTGCGGAGGATTTCTACGAGAATCTGACTGCCTCCGACGACACGACTGAAGTTATTGGCCGTTCATCGAAGAGCGTTTCGCAATTAAAACGCACGCAATCGGCCTATCTCGTTACACTCGTTCAAGGCGAGTATGGGCTGGAATATTTCCGTGACCGAGCTCGGATCGGCAAGTTGCACGACATCCTCGACATGCCGATGAAACACTACATCGGACAGTACGGGGTCTACTACGACCTGATTCTTCCGCTTATCGGCGATCGACTCACTAATGCACTGGTCGACAGACTCACGACTTCGCTTACCGGTGGCGATGTGATAGCCAGTGACGACAGCCCTATAGCCGAAGACGGTAACGACGACCCGCAATCGGTCGACGGAATGACGCGGGAATCCCTCGAAATGGCTATCGAAGACGAGGTTGACGATTCGATTCGGGATATTCTCGCCATCCTTCGGATTATCAACCTCGATATGCAGGCTGTCACTGACACGTATATCCACTCCTACAGTCAGGACCTCGAAACCCAACTCCAGCGCCAACAGGAAGTCGCTGACGAAGTCGATACTGCAGTCACTGAAGCTGAACAGACCGCCGAAGATATTGCTTCCAGTACTGAGGAAATCAGCTCTGTCGCTCGCTCACAGGCCGAAGCGACACAAGAAGTTTCGAGTGAGGTCGCTGATCTTTCGGCGACCGTTGAGGAAATCGCCTCCACGGCAGACGAGGTTGCCCAGACCAGCGAGCGGGGCGCCAGCCTCGCCGCTGATGGCCGCGAGGCCGCTGAAGAAGCAATCGATACCATGGAGCGCATCGACGACACGGCCTGTGACGTTGCCGACGATGTCGCACGCCTCGAAAACCGCATTGACGAAATCGACGAAGTCGTGGAGGTGATCAATGGCATCGCCGAGCAGACGAACATGTTGGCGCTCAATGCCTCGATTGAGGCCGCCCGCGCCGGCGAAGCCGGCGACGGGTTCGCCGTCGTCGCCAATGAAGTGAAATCCTTAGCCGAGGAGTCACAGAACCACGCCGCCGACATCGAACAGATGGTGGCGGCGATCAAAGATGACGTCAAAGAGACCGTCCAGAACCTCGAAGAAACGACGGAGGAGGTCTACCAAGGAAAAGATGCAGTCGAAAATACGGTTGCAAACCTCCGAGAGATTGCAGTTGCGGTCGAAGAGGCTTCCCAGGGCATTCAAGAGGTATCAGAGGCGACCGACGACCAAGCAGTTTCAGCCGAACGCATCACCAACATGATCGACGAGCTCGTCGACCAGGCTGACCAAGTCGCCGACGAAATTGAGAGTATCGCTGCCGCCAACGAACAACAGGCAAACAAGGTCATCGACATCAGCCAGACTGTCGATCGCCTGACCACTGACGGCGATGACAGACATGGTGTGTAGAGCGATAGCAGACAGCCGTCACTCCCAGCCGGACCAAACACAGGGTGGACAGACAACTGACATAGAAGATCGAATATCAATGTCGAAACAGCTTACAAAGCATGGACAGCCCGGAATAGTGGATCTAATTCCTTCCTACGAAGATATCACGACAACGGTGTTACTCGTTGGCGACGACAGTGACTTCGCGGCCTCGATCGCCGAGTACCTCGAAACCGGACACGGGCTCAAAGTGCCGCCCGAAACTGACCCTGAGCGCGCGCTTGAGATACTTGACGGCGAGCAGTCTGTCAGTTGCGTAGTCAGTGACTATGCGATGCCCGTCATGGACGGACTGGAGTTTCTGCAGGCAGTCAGAGAAGCTGCTCCGGATCTTCCATTCGTGATGTTTGCCGGCGAAGGGTCGGAAGAGTTTGCCAGCGAGGCGATCCGACTCGGTGCCGACGATTATCTCAAAAAAGGCACCGGCGAGACGCGCCACGAACGGCTGGCAACACGCATAGACAACTGCGTTACTGCCGCCCGCGAAGAACAACGCCTGCAAAACATCTATGCGGCTATCGAGAATGCTGGCCATACCGTCGCTCACGAACTCCGAAATCCACTGACTGTCGTACAAGGCCGATTGGACAAGGCACGGAACGCCGAGGATCCGACGGAAGTACATACCGAAATCCAGGCCGTAATCGATCGAATGAAGACGCTCATCGACGAACTGTTCGCGCTGGCAAAGCACGGCAAGAGTGTTCTCGACCCCGAACCCGCCTCGCTCGAAGCGGTTGCATCGGACGCGTGGGACCACGTCGACACCCGTGGGATGGACCTCAACATCGCCGCCGATGCGTCACTACTGATGGACAAGTCGCGGGTCACACGACTCATGGAGAACCTCTTCCGAAACGCCCGCGAACACGCGTGCAAAGACCCGACCACCCGTGTCGATGTCCTTGACGACGGGAACGGGTTTTATATTAAGGACGACGGGCCGGGCATCCCCGAAGAGGACCGGGACGAGGTGTTCAAATCCGGGTTCACTACCTCCGAAGAGGGGACGGGCTTTGGGCTGGCTATTGTTCATCAGATCGCCGACGCCCATGACTGGCAGGTTACGATCACTGACGGTCGAGATGGCGGTGCACGCTTCGAGTTCTACGGAATCAAAGAAGAGGTAATCGGAGGGTCAGAGACATGAATGAGGATCAAGCCGCATTCGGTGAGAGCCAACTCGGCGAGTATATCGATGCAGACGAGCTCATGGAAGATCTCGGGATTGACGAAGAGGAAATCGCTTGGCGGAAAGGATTTGTTGAGTTCGATACCGAAGACGAGCATCATCTCTCAGAATATACTGAAATCTTCAGCGACCATGTTGACGATATTGCAGACGGGTTCTATGACCACTTGATGAACTATGAGGAAACGACAGCTGTTATCAACCGCTCACCAAAAAGTGTTGATGATCTGAAAGGAATGCAGAAAGCGTACCTTATGACGCTTTCGTCTGGTCAGTACGACAAATCGTACTTCCGGAATCGTGCGCGGATCGGCAAACTTCACGAGTTGCTTGACATGCCGATAAAACATTACATCGGCCAGTATAACGTCTACTACACCCTGTTACTGGATATTATTGCTGACCAACTCCACAGCCAACTGACGACAACTGTCGAAACAACTCTCGCCCGCGAATGTGGAATCGATTCCGAGCGTGATATCGATCCAACGCGCCTCTCCAGACGAATCTACGAAGATGTCGAAGACAGGCTTGATGACCTCCATTCTCTATTGAAGATACTCAATCTCGATATGCAGGTGGCCGTCGAGACGTATCTCCAATCACGCATCAACGACATAGAGATTGAGCGCGACCGATTCGCAGCACTCTTCGAAAACGTCCCATCACCGGTCGTGGCCGTCCGGATCACAGACGATGGCATGCGCGTTGTCAACGTGAATACAGCGTTCGAGAACCTCTTTGAGTACACGGCAGCCGATCTTGGAGACCAGCATTTCGAACGGGTTCTCACCCCAGAGGGTGAAGAACCCCGTCCTATCGAAGAACGTGGTATCGTTGAAAACATTGAGACCAGTACGGAAAGCGAACTCTCCGAAGCTGAAGTCACGCTAGAAACGCAATTTGGACAACGCGAGTTTATCCGCGTGTCAGCGCCGGTCGATAGTCCGAACGTTGAGAATCTTGAATACGCCTTCTATATCGATGTGACTGACCAGAAACAACGCCGCGAGCGACTCCAAGTACTCTCGCGGGTCATGCGCCATAACATCCGCAATAGGCTGACGGCCGTCCAAGGCTGCGCCCAAACCTTAGCAGAGACAGTCGAGACAGACAACGACATGGAATTAGCCACACGAATCGAAGACTCAGCCAAAGATTTGCTTGAAACGAGCGAAAGTATCTACGAGATTGAACAGCACATTGCGGGAGATGGTGAGCACCACCCCGTGAACCCAGCATCTCGGATTGAGCAGGTCTTGGGTGAGATGCGTGAGGAATATAACCACTGTGAGTTCTCAGCGCCTGTGGCCAGCGACCTGTGGGTCCGAGGCACTGATGCGTTCGATATCGCACTCAGAGAACTCATTCAGAATGCTATCGAACACAACGATGCACAGACACCTGAAGTAGACGTGAGTGTGATCGAAAGCTTAGATAACAAGAACGTTGATATCCGGGTGACTGATAACGGTCCCGGCATTCCGCCGGGTGAGTATGAAGTTCTGACCGGTCAGCGAGAACGTTCAAAAATTCAACATATGACTGGGGTGGGACTCTGGGCAGTCAACTGGATTGTCACCCGTGCCGGCGGGTCACTCGAATTCTCCGCAAACTCACCACGGGGGTCAATTGTCACAATGCACCTGCCGCAAACAGACCCGCCCAAAGGCTCGGAGAAAAATAGCTGACGACTGCTCTGTTGACTCGATGGAAACGCTGCTACTCCATGAGAGCGTGAAACAAGATATGGGGCGCAAGAGACCGACAAGGATTTCGTGCCACAGAGCACGTTCTGTTGACTGGTCCATGTGCGAAAGAAGTCGAGTCATGGGCGTTACAGCCCGGATGCCGCATCGCCTCCGCCAACTCGTCGGTATCATCGCCGTCCAGCGCTACCCAGCCAAGCGTGAATCGGACGCTTGGGTCAACGATACAGATGGTGGCGAACTTGTAGGCACAGTCGGTTCCTTGGTCGGGATCAGTCCGAGCGACCTGCGTTTCGCTGTCGCCATAGTACAGCCAGTCGTGAACGTCCATCGCAACGTCGACGGGTCGTGTGAACAGCCGGTTGCGGGCTGCTTCGTTGAGTACAGCATCGCGGACGCGGTCGAACTGATCGTCGACCGCGTCCGCGTCAAGTCCACGAAGATGGTACAACAGTGCTCTCGCCAGCGGATTCCGTGACTCGGCTCCGACATCTACGTCGTCACCGCGGGCGAGTTGGTAGGCTTTCGCGCCAGCGGTCGCAAACTCGTTGTCGAAGGCAATCCGAGCGAGGACTTCCAGCGAGTCCTCGCTCGGATAGGTGTAAACTGGAAGCGATCCCCGAAATAACGCTGGCTTTTAAAAACCTGATAGATAATGCGGCAAGACATAATGACTTAGAAAAGCCGCCCGTGGATGTTCAACTTAGAACTGACGAAGCCTCCACTACGGTCATTATCAGTGATAATGGGCCTGGTATCCCCGAGCAAGAACTCATAGCTGTTAATCAGGCTGAGGTGACTCCACTCAATCACGGAACTGGAATAGGCCTCTGGCTCGTGAGTTGGATTCTCGATAAAGCTGATGTACCCCTTACATATCCAACAGGTAACACTGGATCCAAGTTTAGTGTTCAGTTCACACAGACAGATGACCTTTTGATATTCTCCAACGACTTCAGCCCTATCTCTCATCATAACGCAAATCAGCAACTTAATGTTGAAGCGGCCTTAGTCCCACTTCTTATCGATTGCAGATTTAAGATGCCTCGCAGATTCAGAATTTGGATCAAGAATATATTCAAGTTCAGATGTGTTTTTTTCTTGAGTGTCTCCATCGAAAGACTGAGTACTGTCTTCCATCATGACTTCCCAATGGTTAGTAGATGGTAGTATACTATAGTCTATTCTTAGCTTCTGGGAATTCGGTAGTATAATAATAATATATTAGATACCGTTTCTAGTATGCAAGTTCCTCTTCAGTCAATTCATGTTCTTCACGTCGATGATAACCCACACCTCGGTGATATGACAGCATCATTTCTGGAACGTGATAGTGGATTTACTGTTGGGACGGCCGAACGGCCAAGCACGGCCCTCAAATATCTCAGCGAAAACGAGGTGGATTGTGTTGTTTCAGATTACGACATGCCCGGCATGAACGGTCTCGAGTTTCTCGAAGCCGTCCGAGCTGAGTACCCAGACCTTCCATTTATCCTCTTTACTGGACAGGGCAATGAAGAGATTGCCAGTGAGGCAATCTCAGCTGGCGTTACTGACTACCTGCAGAAACAGACTGGAACTGAGCAGTATGAACTGCTGTCAAACCGGATAACAAACGCGGTCCAGCAGTACAAAATCACACACCACGCGATGAATCTCGACCGTATCTTCCACGTGCTCTGTGAGGTCAACCAGGCGATTATCGAGGCTGACTCACGATCTGAAATCGAACGGCATGTTTGTGAGGTGCTCAGTGACTCTGATCCGTACCGCTTGGCGTGGATCGGCGAAAACGATCCCGAAACACAACATATTGAACCCCGAACGCGTGCTGGTGTGGAAGACGGATATCTTGACGGGATAGAGATTCCCACGAATGGATCGGCCGCTAGCGGCCCCACTGCCACCGCCCATCGTACCCGCGATATTGCGGTGATGTCGAATATCCCAGAAGACACTGCATATAACACATGGCAAGACGATGCACTCGAACGCGGGTACCGGTCAAGTGCGGCTGTCCCAATCGAACACGAGGGGACGCTGTATGGCATTTTGAACGTTTACGCAGACCGAACCCACGCCTTCGACGAGCAAGAGCAGACTCTGCTGACAAAACTGGGAGATACCGTAGCCCACGCAATACATCAGATAGACGTAGAGAAACAGCTCAATCAATATAAGCGTATCATTGAACACCTCCCAATTGGCGTGTATCGAGCAGGTCTGGATGGCACAATCTTTGACGCTAACGAGGGAATCACCGAATTGTTCAACGCCAACTCTATCGACGAGGTCTGTAATCATAATGTGGAGAATTTCTTTTCGAATCCCGCTGCTCTTGACTCCGTCCGGCGACGTCTCCATCGGGATGGAGTCGTCCAGAATGAGACGCTCCGGTTTGAGGCGGCAGATGGCGAGGAAGGCTGGGCGTCAGTTACTGCGTTCCGGACAGAGGAACATGGCGATCCGTTCGTCTATGGGATCGTTCAGGATCGTACCGAACAGACGAACCAGGAGCAGCGTCTCCGACGGTTCAGAAGTGCTGTCGAACACGCTGGCCACGCCGTTTTGATTTGCGACACCGACGGGACTATCGAATACGTTAACGACGCGTTCGAGTCAACAACGGGCTACACCGCCGCCGAAGTTAGCGGGCAAACGCCGTCAATACTCCAATCTGGTGAGCATGATCAGAAATTCTACCAGGATCTGTGGGAGACTATCCTCTCAGATGAAGTGTGGCAAGGTGAAGTTATCAATGAAAGAAAAGACGGCGAACAGTACGTGGTCGACCAAACAATTGCACCGATAACTGACGAGGAGGGATCCCTCACCGGATTCGTAGCGTGTAATCGTGATATCTCTGATCGCAAGCAACGTGAACAGAATCTTACCTTCCTCAAACGCGCAATCGATCAAGCCGGAATCGGTATCGCGACGATTAACGACGATGGATACACCACATACGTCAATCGCTATCTGGCAGAATTATTGGGGACTGACCGAGCGAGCCTTGGAGAACACCACACAACAGCTTACATACCCGAACTAAATCGTGAGCAGTTTGAAGAGTATTGGTTGTCACTTGATGAGGGCGAACGGCAGATATCCAATACCCAAATTAGTCGACTTGATGCCGATAAAGAAATTCCGGTGGAGATAATCGGTTCGAAAACAATCATCGGAGACAATTCGTATCTGGTGAGTACAGTCCGTGATATCAGTGACCGGAAAGAGCGAAATAGGGAACTGAAGCGATTCCGAAGCGCAGTTGAAAATGCCGGTCACGGTGTCCTGATTACCGATAGTGACGGAACGATCGAATATGTTAATGAAGCTTTTGAAGAGATGAGTGGATACTCCGCTCCTGAAGTCGTTGGACAGACACCAATACTTCTCAAATCAGGGGAACACAGCGAGGACTTTTATCAGGACCTCTGGGAGACAATTCTGTCGGGAGAAATTTGGCACGGGGAAGTCATCAACGAACGGAAAGATGGTAAGCACTACGTGATTGACCAGACTATCGCGCCGCTCACAAACGGTGATGGCGAAAATACGGGTTTCGTGGCCATAAATCGAGATATTTCTGATATCAAGGAATACGAGCAGAATCTTGAAGCACAGAATGAGCGACTCAAACAGTACGGACAAACCGTTGCACACGACCTCCGTAATCCACTGACGCTGTTGAACGCAGAAATTGAACGGCTTGAAAACGCTACGGAAACCGCCTGTGGTGACCTCAACCCAGAGTCGATTCAGGAACGGTGTGACAGTATCGATTGTATCGTGCGTCGGATGGAAGACCTCATTGATGACCTGTTAACGATGGCTGAACAAGGGCAACTGGTCTTAGAGCCAGCAGAAGAGGATCTCAATTCAGTTGCAACCGACGCTTGGAGGCAAATAGACGCACCGAACGCCAAATTATCTGTCGAATCGATGCCCATTCAAGCTGATGCTGATCGACTTATGCAGATGCTGTCGAACCTCTTTCGAAATGCCATTGAACATGGGGGAGATGATGTGCATGTCCGCATGGGCCCGCTTGGTTTTGGTGGTGGATTTTATGTCGAAGACGACGGCTCCGGTATCTCACCAGAGAAACGCGATCAAGTATTCAGCCGAGGCTACACGACTGATGAGACGGGGACCGGATTCGGACTAGCGATTGTCGAGCAAATCGCAAATGCTCATGGGTGGAGCGTCTCAGTTACGAGCGGTGCAGATGGCGGGGCACGCTTCGAAATTCGGACCACAGCCGGTAGTACCTGATATCTCCCACACGGCTAAAGCTGCGGGGTTCCTTCACTGGGGGTTGAATCCACGATTATCGGGAGGTGCGCAGGTTCATCATCGTGTGGGACGATGACCTGCGTTTCGGGCTGTGCCAATACAACCCCCCACCTCGCTACCGCTGTAACTCAGTGTAGCTTCAACCTTGTTCTGGCTAGTTCTCCGTAAGCGGAACAGGATAGAGTCGGCGTAGCTTGGTTCGTGCATCTTCGGTAGTAAACGGCTTTGTTGAAATGACCAAAGAGTTACATGTTCGTCTTATAATTCCACGAGATGATCTACCCAGCGGCCACCCTTTGGTTGAGCGGTCTACTACCTATGCGGTATGTAACAATAGCAGCAGTCTGTAATGGCCCGTAGGCACATTACAAGCAGCAGACGGCTTCGCATCTTTTGTTCTCGTCAGGGCCAGTCTGGCGGGAGCTCGTCGGCATGGTTTTCCATCAGATCGAGTAACGGCTTGATCTCGTCGTAGTTCGGACCTTTCGAGATGGTGCCGGTGTCCTGATCCCACTCGATGTAGCCAGCCGCCTCGAGTCGCGGCAGGTGGTTATGGACAAGCTGTATCTTGCCGTCCGCCGTCTCATCCCCGCTACGAAACAGCAGAGCGCTCTCTTGTTTCTCTTCGTTGTGTTGTAGCGTCAACAAAACCAACCGCCGCTGGCGCTTCGAGAGGATGGCGATCTTCTCGTCCAGACCGCGTTGTAACAGAAGCTCCCGCTGTACATCCGCCATGGCTCATCTTGTATTAGTTTCAACTCGTATAAATTTACTGGCCGTTCATATTGACAAAACAACTTGCGTTGATTCCCAATTTTGGATGGGGTCTCGTTTGGATATCTACGGGTTCGATATCGAACTGTCCGGGTGGGTCTGCCACTGTACTGTAATCCTCGTCGATCAACAGGCCACCGTCAGTGACGACTCACCCACTGCTACAATCTCCATCGCCAGGACGGCCGAATACGAGATGGGTATGGTGACGAACTGGGTGTCTCGGCTTCCGTCTAACTCGCTTCCAGACACCTAAGGAAGCGGACAGGAGGGGTAGGGGCGTGAGCCGAGATATCGCCGAACTGGTTAGAACTCTGATGCCAGTCCCGCGCGCGCGTAGTCCGGTACCGGCACCCACACCCCCCGCGATTGGAGGGGGGCCCGGCCGGCGGCCCCTGTCCCTGCTGCTAACAGTACTAATTGTGACAAGTATTGTTTCGATGCCGGTGCTTGCACAGATGATTGATGTGGCTGGAGCGGAAGTCCTGCTAACCAATCTGTCGAAAACCCGCCGCTGCTCGGTGCCGACGAGTTGCTGACAGCACTGGCTGGCTCGGATGCATTTGCGGTCAGACAGCGACTGGATAGGCCTGGCGCTGGGGACGGGACTGTAACGGTGGCACGCATACCGAAGTTACAACGGCGGTGAGCTGCTGACTCCCTCCTTCCGCCCGGCACGCGCGGGTTAACAGAAGGGAGAGGGGATGGATGTCGCCATTTCTTTCCGCCATTTCGCTGGTGCTCACTCACACTATTTCCCCGAAACACTCTAGGAACAGTAGCTAGTCACCTTGACATATAGGTCAATGACTGACCCCGATTCACAGACCCCGATGTACGAGTGCCAGGCCAAACTCGTCGCTACACTCGATTTGGACGAATTCTCGTCGGACGCCTATACCTCGGCACCGTATCTCGAAGCGGCCCTCGAGGCTGGCTTCACCGTTGTCGACCTCGCCACCGCACACAACGTCTCGAAGCGCTCCATCTACCGCGTGCTGGACCGCCACGATATCGACTACGAAACGCCACCGAAGAACGGCCCCGCCCGCCGGCTCTGGAACGCCCATCCCGACACGGTGCCCGGTGATGACTGATGGGCACGACCGATACAACTGCGACCGTCGACGCTGGCCTAGACCCGACACTCGTCGACACGATCCAGAACATCGAGGACGGTAATGTCCTCGTCGTCAACAGCGACTCCCGAACCTGGGATGTCACCGATGTCGTCGATCGGGCCATTGAGGACCCGAACGACGCTCGCCAGTCCAAGCGCGTGTGCCGACTGTCCTGTGGCGCGTCGGTGTTCGGCCTGGAACTCGTCACGTATCCAGACCGCCACACAGCGTCGCTGCATGTGCTTGCGACCGAGGACTGGACTGAGGACGGCCAGGTATTCGAGGTCCATGACGTCGAGATACTCACCCAGCAAGTTCCGTGGGTGGTCGTGACCGGCGGCGCTGACCGGTATCATTTCCCGGACCCACAGGCAGCTGCCTTCGGCGAAGCGCGACCAGCCTGTGGCGGCGGCAATCACGGGGCTTCGTATCGTATTGTCCGCTCCAACACCGTCCGGCCCACATACTCGGGCTGTAAGGACTGTCTGCGCCACGAGAAACCTGTCGCGCTCGACCTGGTCACGTGCCCGTCGTGCTCAAAAGCGATCTGCCATGGGATTGTCCAGGGCGCTGCGGTGGGTGCCGTCGACGGGCTGTCGATCACATGTCCACACTGTGGCTTCGATGGCGTTGCTGATGTTGCGTTGGACCACTGACCCCAGGGGTTACCTCCGGCTGCAAGCCTGACCTCAATAAACCGTATGCTACTATAGCGAATCCAAACGCTCTCGTATCTCCGAAGCGTCCAAACCCTCCAAACTCTCCAAACCGTATTTGACGACGAGGGGGTAGAAGGCGCGGTTCTTTTCAAACTCTTCGTCGTATTCGTACTCGTACTCCGCTTTGAGGATGTTGTAGAGGCGTTCGAGGTCCTTCTTCTGGGACTTGGGTAGGTACATGTAGGTCCCGACTTGCTCTTCCTTCACCGACCCGTCATCGACGTCGGTCTCGTCCGGTTCGGATGGTTCGGACTGTTTGTCTGGTTTGGACGGTTTGGATGATTTGTCTGTCTCGGCTGGTTCGTCCGTCTCGGATTCACTCACGTCTTGGGCTCGTTCGTGTGATTGCTTCCGACGCTGTCGCAGTCGCTCGGAGCGCTCGTCGCTCATACAGTCACCTCCTGGAAGTCGAACTGCTCGTCGAGGTTTGCAGCCATCTGCTCGAAGACCTCGATCTGGTCACAGTCCGGTTCCTCGATGAAAATTGAGGCCCCATTGGAGAGTGCCCGCTGGATCGCGGCCCGTTCGCGAACCTCCCACGCGGGTGTGTCATCGAAGGCGTTGTCGATCCACTCGATCATCTCCTTGGCCTGTGTCTTCCGAACGTCGATCCGGTTGATGACGACCCCACGTTCGCGGATGGTAATCTCGTAGTCGCGCTCGAGGGCGTCGATGTGGTCAAACAGTAACTCGAAGGCCCGTTTGCTCGTGTCTTCTGCCAGCGCCGGAATGAGGACGTTCTGTGCGGCAAACATGGCGTTGTCCATGAGGTTGCCGAGGAAGGGCGGGCAGTCGATGATGATGTAGTCATACTCGTCTTCGATGTGCTCCAGCGCGAGTGCGAGTTGCTCACCGGAGCGCCGAGACAAAGTGAGCTCTGGCTCGACAGCAGTCATATCGATATTCGATGGGATGACAGACATCTCCTCGTGCTCGCGAACGAGCTCACCGATACGATCACGCTGCTCGGAGTCACTGAGGATATCGAACAGTGATGGTGGCTCGCTATCGTACGCGTCGCGAAGGCCGAGGTTCTCTGTCGCGTTCCCCTGTGGATCGAGATCGACGAAGAGGACGTCCCGGCCACGGGCGTTCAGTGCCCCAGCGGCGTTGATGGCGACAGCTGTCTTTCCAACACCTCCCTTCTGGTTACTGACTGCTATTTTGGCTGGTTCGGCCATACAAACTATCAAAACCGTCCGAACCACTTAGTACTGCGTCAGACATTCGACCTGTACATCCTGACCAACTGATTCCCATTTTTACTTTCGCCCCGATTTACACAACTTCATTAGCCGTAGATGGTTCTGTAATGGCATGGCGACGGCTGAAAATACTGAGATTATCGAACGCTTTCAAGAGTTCTACCAGAACTACTATCGGAACGAAATCGGTGAGCTTGTACAGAACTACCCAGACGACCAGAGGTCACTCTACCTCGACTGGCAAGACCTCTATCGGTTCGATCCGGATCTGGCGGATGACTTCCGAACTAAACCAGAACATCTGAGAGAATACGCTGAGGAGGCTCTCCGACTTTATGATTTACCTGTCGATATTTCGCTCGGACAGGCCCACGTCCGGGTCACAAACCTGCCTGATATCACGCGGATTGGTGAAGTTCGCGTGGAACACCACGGCAACCTTGTCTCGATTCCGGGAACAGTCCGGTCGAGTTCACCTATCATCTCTTATCCAATCGAAACAGCGTTTGAGTGCCAGCGCTGTGGGACGCTGAATCGAATTCCGCAACCAACAATAACGCTTGATCGATCGCTGACTGAACCAACTGATTGCCAAGGCTGTGAGCGGACGGGCCCATTCCGACTCAACCACGAACAAAGCCAGTATATTGACATCCGGCAGTTCCGGATTGAGTCCAACCTAATCGACGATACTACTGAAACACCCGAAAGCATCGTTGCTCGCGTGGAGGACGATATCGTTGAAGCCACTCAACCCGGGGACACTGTCCGTGTGACTGGTGTAGTGACCCTTGCGGGATTCGGTGATGATAGCCCAGAGTTGGACGCGACGGTTGACGACAAATACATTGAAGTCTCCAGTATCGAAGATTTCGAAGCCGGCGATCTACTGGATATTTCCTCAAGTGAAAAGCAAGAGATTCGTGACATCGCGAACAGCGCGGATCCATATCAACAACTTATCGACAGTATCGCGCCTCATGTACCGTACAACGATCAAATAAAACTCGCTATTGTACTCCAACTGTTTGGCGGCGTTAAGAAGCAATTGCCCGATGGAAGTATTATCCCAGGCATCATTCATCTTGGGATTGCTTCCGATCCTGGGACGTTCACCTCCGAAGTCATTGATTATGCGGCTCGGGTGGCCCCGAAAAGCGTGCGTGTGAACGGCAACGATACGACACAGGTTGGACTCACAACCGCTGCGTACAAATCTACCGGTGGCGCAAAAAACTGGGAACTCGATGCTGGCGCGCTGGTCCTCGCTGATGATGGAATTGCGTGTCTCTCCCGGGTCGATCAACTTGGACAAGATGCACAGGCTGCACTGGAATCGGTGATGCGCGATCAAGAAGTGAAAGCAAGCAAAGGGACAGCCACACAGACTCTCCCTGCCGAAACAGCTGTCTTGGCGGCATTGCAGCCGAAGTACGGCCGCTTCGACATGTACGAACCCATCGGCGAGCAGATCGGGCTTAACCCGGAGCTTGTGACCCAATGTGACTTGCTGTTCACGATGACTGATCGCCCCGATTCCGACGGTGACGCCGACTTGGCTGACCACGTCCTCACGGCCAACCGTGCTGGTGAGCTACAAGCTCGCGACAACCATCCTGTCGCTGACGTTGATACAGACGAACTGTCGGCGGCATCTGATGCGGTCGCCCCGCCGATTGAGCCTGACCTGCTCCGGAAATACATCGCCACTGCCCGTCGGAACTGTGTCCCGACGCTGAGCGATGCGGCGAAAGATACGATTGAGGACTTCTACGTTGAGATGCGTGAGAGTGCATATGACGAGGATGCACCGATTCCCGTGACAGCTCGCAAGCTCGAAGCACTGGTTCGGCTTGCAGAAGCCAGTGCACGTATTCGATTTTCCGATACCGTGACCCGAGCCGATGCCGAGCGTGTCACGGACTTGGTTCGCTTTTCGCTACGCACTATCGGGGTTGATCCCGAGACTGGTGAGTTCGATGGAGATGTTGTGGAGACCGGGAGTTCCGCAATTGACCGCAGGACAGAGGATGATGTCCGCGATATCATTTCGGAACTGGCCGAAAAACACGACGGAGGCGCACCTATCGACAAAGTAGTCGCTGTTGCTGAGGAACGACTCAATCTTCATAAGGGGAAAACTGAGCATGTGGTAGACAAGCTGAAACAAAAGGGAGAGGCATACGAACCGAGAACTGACTATCTCCGATCGACCTGAGGGGAGTATAGGCCATCTATTATGCCCTCAGCAGAACAAGTGGGGGCCACACAGGCGACCAAGATTGCTGTGTAATGATATCTACTAAGGAAAACCGCCTTTGGCAGGCCGTTTTAATTCATCAGCTTCGGCGATGTGTGCGGTAGCACCTCGTCGTGGATGAACCGCGTGAACTCAATCGTGTCCATATCCTTGGGATCGTAGATAGCGAGCCAACCACTCTCCGAGAGGACGAGCTTCAGGAGCCGGCCGTCGTACTTCAGATTTGTCAGGCCCAGCTGACTGTTCTCGTTGCTGTGGATGAACTCCGCCAGATCGGGCTCGCTGTCGATGTCGCCATAGGCTGCGCCGCTATCGATCGGGCCGTCACTCGCTCGGAACCAACCCATCCATGGGTCGGCGTTGGGGTGTGCCGCTGCAAACGACTCGAGGTCGACCTGGGCGCGGTGAATCGTCGCATCAGTGGCTGTCTCCATGAGTCGGTCTGCGAAGTCATCTTGGGTGCTTTCGGTGACGAGGAACTCCCCGGGAACGTGGGCGAACTCCGTCGTCTGCGGAACGATGTCGGTCTCTTCACGACCGACCTCAACACCGCCGTCGGTTCGGATACGCGTTGTCTTGATCTCGGCCGTTGATTCTTCGGCGATGCGACCATGTGCAACCTGCTGGCCGTCCAGCATGGTTTGCTGCCAGTCGACGTCGACGGTCGCGAGTAATTCGTGACCGTTTTCGGTCCGCTTTTTTGGGAACTGTGCGTCGTTGATGTCGTGACCGCTGTCAGTGACGACAGCGATGCCACCTCGTTTCATAGTGGTAGGGTCAACTGCGAGTGTCTGTGCCTGCAGCCTGACCCCGAGAGAGAGCCCCCCACCCCGGCAATCGGAACGCTCTAGTGGAGGCCGGTGCTATCCTCTCCCACGGGTCAGCACGCGAGGCCCGCAATGCAGTACCACGACGCGGACACCCGCACCAGCCGAGCTGGTCCTGGCAGACATCCTCGGCTGGACGCAGTGTCCGGTCGGGGAACCATTCCTTTGGTACCGACCACACAGCACTTGGTGCGTTCGGCGCGGTTATCATCCGTATCGTACGTTCTCCACATGGGCACCCATATTGAAAAAACGACATTATTGACCCAGCTGTGATTTCAGTATACCCAGCTGTACCATGGTCCTAGTGTTTTATTGTCGGGTAAGATATGCCTAGAGCTAGGTGTAAATTGGCGAATCAGGCATGAATGACTCCGAATCCGCGCCACCGGCACAGAAGGTGACGAAAGACGAGATTATCGCAGTAATCGATCAGATTTGTGAGAAACGGGGACAACCAGTCGTTCGACTTGATGATATTGTGGAGGTAGAATCAATCCCTGTCGGCAAACAGGCCATCAAGAACCATCTTGATGAGCTCGAAGAAATGGGCCGTGTGAACTTCCTCCCGTATGGACAGAAAGGTGTCTGGTGGATACCAGCGAACAGCGATGTGCAGTCGGATACTGATGTCGGGGTCATAAATTGGGAGAACATCGATGCCAACGACATCCCGCATACCGTGCTAGCCGAGCTCCCCGAATTCCAAGATCAAACATACTGGGAACAGGGCAGTGATACTTGGGGGACTGTCGGCGTTGGTGCATTCTTCCTCATGTTTGTCGGAGTTATCGCCGAAATCCTTCGACAGAACCTGTCACTACAGTTGGGTGCTGATGCTGCAGGTTTCTTTTCAGTTGTTATTGTCGGAGCTTTGAGTGTCGGTATTCTCAGTCTGGCCCTCGTCCTTCTGATGCGGATCATGCAGTGGTTGGAAAAACAGGGAATTCTCGATATCTTCCGAGGGATGTACCAAACAGCGAAGCATCAAAGCAGTCGTTGGATTCGGGACAAACTTCCCGATACTGAGTAACGTTCCATAGGTTTACTTCTTATAAATAGAGGCAGAAGACCAAGAGATACATCACTTCCACGCTCGCCCTATGGCTTCCCCATGTCGAGCGGGTGGGGCCGTTACCGGCACACCACCCATAGGCTCTTACGAGAGGTTATGGAGCTGAGCCACTCGCACGGCAATGGTCAGCACCGCAGCCACTACTTTCAGTAGTAGCAGTACTCCCGCGAGCCCTGGAGTGCATACAACCATAGGCTTGCGGACCCCAGACGTTCTGGGGTACTAGTTACTTAGGTAGCAACTGTAATAAAACTATCGGCGTTCTGGTTAATGACTGCTTAACGGTCTACGAGTCAATTATTGATTCAGCTATACCGACGCTGCTTGTTCAGGAATTTCGCATTTTGAGGAAATTCATAATCTTCTCCCTCCTCTATGTCAGTATTTTGTGGTAATCTATAATGAGAACGGCGTTAGCACCCTTCACAAGGCGCAGGGGATAGGGGATATTCCCAACACGTCCCCTCTCGACCATAATTTTATAACGACAGAGTTCGTACGCCCATGTGCATACAACCATAGGCTGGTGGACCCTGTTTTTGGTGCGCCAGCAATTCTGAACTATCCAGAAGCTTCTCTGTTCAAATCATCTAGCCTAATGATGGGCTGTGCGACGCTTTTGTATTCACTATAACCCGGGGTTGACGTCGAGAAGACGGGATTAAACACGGTTCAATAGTGGTATCTGATGGCTATTCTGATCTCAGCCATCAGAGTTAGAATAGCAATCCAGCCCTTAGCCATTCTATCCGGTAATTCTCTTCCATTCCTCCTTCAACACGGTGGATAACCAGCGGTTTGAATCTACTAGCTTCCCGTACTCCAGACCCTATATCTCTTGCAGACAATGGGTGGTCGAAAAGACGGCAATATCTTGTCGATACTTTTGGTACCGGCGTCCTGAGTGCCGACACGAATAATGGGCCGAGAAGAAATCATCCAACACATCCAGGCCGAGGCTCGGGAGGAAACGAATGCCTCAGCAGCGACTGAAGAAATTAACGAGACGATTTGTCATCACTGCGGTGTTGTAATCGAAACCGGGGATAGCAGTACAGATGAGTATGTCGCCCACCGGGTCCCCTCTCATGGTGAACGTGGATCGGAGTTTGCGTTCTATTGCGGACCCGACTGTTTCCAAGCGGCGATGGATGCGCTGTTCGACGTGTGAGCTGGGGCTTGCCTCCTCTATTGATACAGTTGTACCGCCAGCGGTGAAGCTCGGTAGTGATTCGCCGGCGTTCGGAAGATGATCTTCCCGTACGGTCCCTGACTCACGTTTGACCCTTTGATAGAATCGACGATTCGCTCGAGTCGGTCCCGACGTTGGGCGAATCCCCCGTTCGTGAGTCCTTGGAGTACCTGTCCTGGACCCATATTTCGGGCGTCTGCCACGACAGGGCGAAGAGCAGGATTCTGCTGAACGTGTTTGGCAATACGACTGAGTTCTTCGTTGACCATCGCAGAGACACCCTGCCCGTTGACGATCTCATCCTTACGCGTATGGATGAGATATGTGTCAGGCCCTTTGTTGTACTTCTGAACCATACCGATCGGGTCGTGTAGCCGTTCGATACGGTTGTACGACGCCGCCGGACATTGTGTTTTCAATGCCGGGGTTTTGATTGCTTGTTCACCTGGAATGTATCCGTGGGTGATGAGGAACTCGACAATATCTGTGAGTTCCTGGTCGATACGAAGGTCCGTTTGTGCTCGCTTCACGATACCGCTCTTAAGTTTTGGTCGAGTCATTTCGAAGTTTCAGTGGTTGTAGAGCCGGCGCTATCTGACCCACCACGCGTGATTTGACTTTGCACATGGTGGCTCTGAGCGCTCGACTGGTCATCAGGCGATGCAGAACCGTTGTGGACATGTGGTATACTGTCCATTTCTGGTGTCCTAAGGCCAGTAACGGCTATTTCGCCCGACAGAGCAACCTTTAACTAGACTCGGTAGTGAGAATGTAGTGCAACTACTCCTACCGAATCGAGGGTTCCAACTGCCGGGGGCACCCGGCACCCGCTTGGGACGGGTTTCGGGCCCTCGGTTCACCTGTGGTCAATAGTGAATAACGGTGAGTTCCTACCTAGTCTTTGTACTCGGCTAGAACTATCCCTGGGGTAATAAATGTTTGTGACCGATTGGCTGTTGTATACTAATTCAGACATAATTGGCCAGCCAAGCATATCGCCCTATGATAGAATTTCCAGCTACAACCACTATCCTCTACTTTGGGTGGGTAGGTACGCATAATTTGGTGGGAAATGGTGGGAAAATATCGATACTGTCTCTGCTGAGTCTAATCAGAAGTATACGAATTCTTTCAATATCTCCGTGGGGTGTGAAGAATATAAAAAGAGCTTCGTGATCAGCATGGAAATTAGATCCCTTCCCGATGATTCGAAACTGAATCTGGCTGTTAAGCTTTGCTGGACTATCTACCTGAACGGCTACCCCTCACAGAGAAGAAATGCTGGCGGTATGGGTGGTGGCATGTCCTGCGGCATGGGCGGCATGTCCTGTAGCATGTCCTGCGGCATGGGCGGCATGTCCTGTAGCATGTCCTGCGGCATGGGCGGCATGGGCGGCATGTCCCGTATATTTATAATGGTCTGAGGTAGCTGCACAGCGTCCAGTCTCTTGACGACACGTCTATCCTACCCACACAATGCGTTCATTAGCAGGCTCATCCACTACAACACGGTCCCCCTCCCAACACACCATTGAATTTCTAATCGCTGTGAGCGGCGTCTGCCGTCCTTTGTCGACAGACTGGATGGCAGGTGCGGACTCTGAATTGTTGCCATCTTCCTGGATAACTCTTCGACATCCAATACTGCCAGCTATGATGACCAACTCTACAGCTGGGAAGATGTTTCTGCATACAAGTAGATGTCTGAGAACTAGTGCAAGACCTCAACTCCCCTCCTAATCAAGGTCTAATTGCCGGCGTTGGTTAACGTGATCGCGGAAATCTTCAACCCACTCTTCATATTCTTGCATATGTGATGGCGTACTGTTCATTATTTTGTTGAAGAACGATTTGGACTCCGATGCTGGTGTTATTTTCCGTCTTTCCGACTCAAATACTGCCGACAGCCCGTTTTCAAGTGCCCTCTCAAATGTATCATCCACAATTTTGGCTGACCGACGATCGTCTTGGATTATGGCCAATCCCCTCGCCCAGTTACCGCCTCCACCCTCCACCTGACTTACCAGATATGCGAGGTCAATGTACCAGCGACATACCGACCGGCTATATTCATCCGCGCCAACAGCGATGGCATCTCCTGCCATGTTTGACCACGTATCTTGAAGTGTGGACATATTGACTGGCCACTCCTCATTTCGGCTGTAATAATTCAATATGTAGCCGATGACTTCAACAGAGTATCTGCGGTAGGCAAATAACAAATTATATGGGCCAGAATTATCTATCTCGGTAGATTTTGTACGTCTATCCCAGTCAACATCTAAATCATCGATATACTCTCCATATTGATCCAAGGTCTGTTTATGCGCTGGACGGATAGCCCGTCCGAAGAACTCCTCTAGTTCGTGTCCGTAAACCCATGGTTCACGATCTTGGTATAATAAACTCCGATATTGTGACGCATAGAGGCTAAGAAGTGTCACCATGTCTTTTGGATATGGATATTCTGCAGCCGTAGTCAGAAGGTTTGAATATACTCTTAAAGACTCCCGTCTGATACTGTCACCTTTTTCGCCATCAGGTGCGTTTCGTATTATTTCACTAAGGCCGTTTGACGTTGTAGTCAGAATTAGTGGGAAGTGATGTTTCAATCCGGCTTCTGCTATTTGACCCATCGATCTGACTGCCTGGTAAGAGAGGTCGTTCTCACCGTCCTCAATTGCTTGTGCAGTAATTCGTGGCAGATATTCCTCAATTGGAGTTTTGAAATAGAATCTCGCTAATGAGCTTGATCTGTGTAACTGTCCTGCTTCTGCTAAGTCTCTGAGCATCCGTATCGAAACACGTTCAAATTCCACAAGCCCGTTCTCAGCAGTTGCCCACTCCCCATTTGATAGACCTGACATTACGAACGAATGGAGTTCATGCATTGGATGGAGTATCTCGTCCTGTTCTCGACTATCAATAACCTGCTCTTGGTAGTCTTCCGCTGTTATTTCGTCAGTGTATGCAACCAGGAGCCCTTCTGGAGTACTTCGCTTCAGCGTTGTTTCGACATACCGAACAAGCACAAGCCCGGATGCTACGGCCAAACCTCCGACCACAGCTACACCAGCCATGGTAGTCTTGGCTGAGAGAACAGGGAGCTGTAATAATAATAGTAAATCAATCCCGATGGAAACTCCGAGGAAGAGAAGGGTACGCTGAAACGAAGCTGATGAGGTAATAAGTGTAGTCATGCGGGCAGAATACCGATTTGCGACGAGTTGCACTCCTAAGATACTGACTGAGAAGACAATTGCCACGATACTTGCTTGGGCGGTTACTAGTGTAGAGAGTACACGATCAACCTGAGACACATTGTAATTGATCGGGAGAGTCCACAGAATAGCAGCCATCAGCACTCCGAAAGTTATGGACCGTCGCTCCCAGACCGAATGATCGGTCAGTATTTTCTTGAAATTGTCCCAGCGGCTGCTCCGGTACGAATCCATTGGTTGCAGTTCTTCATACGGACAACTTGGTACCTGAAAAACCTCCTTATTACAGACTCGTTTGCACGGGTCCAGAGGAAATTATTAAATTCCATTTGGAATTGGCGTTGACGGTGCTTCCAACCGCGAGACACCTCTACTCAGATCGTTTGTCACCGTGGGTTGCGTCCACAGCCTCAGGCCAGTTACCCATTGTCTCAATGGGGAAAATAAAGAGTCCGACAATCACCAGCAAAAAGGAAATCAAGAACCCACCACCAACTAGCCCAAACACTTCGGATAGCGTGAGAGTAATAATGCCGAGTTCTGATAGCATCACTCCCCAGAGACCCATACCGAATAGTAGCGGGATTGTGACCACACCTGCAGCGATGAGCTGGAATTCGCGTCGGCCATAATATAGTTCCCGGAGCAGGGTGCTAATCCGGGAAGCGGTAGCGACGCCCTCTCCGGCAGAGAGTCTTTCGGCAGCTCTGTCGTCAACAGCCACCCACCACAGCCATGTAGAACCACCCCCGTTTTCGGCTGTTCGCCGACCACTGATAAGACCCTGTTCCCGCATCCAGTGCAGATTTCGACGGATGGTCCTCGCTTTCATTCCTGGGAATTCGTCTGCGATTTCACTGGTTGTGAGGACATCGTGCTCGCCAAGTCTGAGTTCAGCCACAATCCGAGAGCGGCGGTTTTCGGGTGGTTCAGCTGTGTCTGCCATCGGACATCCCCCTATGTCGGTACCCGGACATGGTAGTGTTCTCGTGAACGATTTCCCCGGTTGATATAGCTCCCGGCTCCAGACATTATCGTCGCATGATTGAACGAATCAAAACAGCAGCTCAGGACGTAGCATCCTTCATCCGGGAACTTCCAAGAGTTTTGCAGTACCCTCTTATCGCCACACTGGCAGTCGTGCTACCTAGTCTTACTATCGCGCTCGCTGGAGCGGGCGTCTCGGTGACAATCGCTCTCAGTCCGGTGATTCTCATGACCGGAATTCTCTGGTATCTGGCGACGCGAGCCTGATAATTCCATAGCTCGTCAGACTCGGAATTTAATTCGTCGGAGAGGATCGACGAGCGATGGCTGTCTCGGTAAGCTTGAATCCGAGTTTGAATAGCCCGCCAAGAGCAACGTTGGCGAATCCCGCTGCTGCCAGAGCGAAACCGATGCTACCCGCCGTGGAGGGCTGTAAGACAGCGATTTGGAGGCCGAAGACATCCGCGCTAATCGACAGCATGAGCGTCATCACGCCTGCAAGAGCGACGATGCCCCCAATACGCAACACGTTCCCTGAAATTGCTCGACCCTCTTCGCACGCACGAGCTACCCAGTAGCGCTCAGCAGACACAGGGCGTTCACGCTCTTCATCAGCCAGATACCACGCCAGATTACCACGTTCTGGATGGCCGAGCCGCTTCTTGTGTACGCGACCATCTTCTTCAAGACCGTCCAGTCTGTTGCGAACAGCGCCTTCTTTCAATCCGATTCGCTCATCATCACTGACCTCAGTCGTTCCGACGAACCCCGCCTCGCTTTCGCGGATCACGTTCAGAATCAGCTCGTCGGTGATTCGCTCTTCTTTCTTGTCGGCGAGATAGTCTCTAACAACCATGATTACCTCCCAGAGAGCCCTCCAATGAGCGATGCGACCAGCGCGACTGCCAGAACGATCCCGAGTAGAATCATGACGAGACCGAACGTGCTGAAATTATAAAGAAGCGAGCTGGATTCGACTGCCGAGCCGATCAACAGGAGCATGAACCCGCCAACGATGAATGCAATTGCTCCCTCGACCGCTTCGCCTGCGTCACTCATAGTTGCCTCCGTTCGATGCGCGTGTTCTCTTAGTTCGTCTGAACATCACATGAATCGCCAGGGATTGCATTGGTATATATGGGTTTGACCTTTCATATTTTCGGGCGTCAACCGCTGTACGGGGTGGCTACACTCTTCACGCCGATTTGGGTTCGACGCGAATTCGGTCTGGGTCGATCTGGGACTCGGTCTAGGCTGATTCGACGGACGGAGGTGTATTTATATTCTATCTGTCATGAATGGCGGACTATCACACGCACCTGCTATCGAGATGCCAAAACAGCGCATCACCCTGACAATGTGTTAGATTGGAAGGCCAAACTGGAGACTGCTGTCGATGCGATTGAATACGACTCGGGTTTTGGCACGGGCGGAGTATTCAATTATACACTCAAGAACAGTGGACACTGGGCGAGTTTCCAGAAGATATGAATGACTCTAGCCAAAGGAGATAGGAAGATGTCGCCATTGATGGTTCGGATGTACTAAAAATGTTGGCTGGGGACTGTTTATCAGTAAGTATTACAATCTGAACCAACGAATATCTTCCAAGATTCTCTAGTTAATATGGAACCTGATGTCAAGTATTGTATACAGGAGCTTGCTGATGCAATCGAGGAGAACGACGACGGTTCTGTGAAATTCTCCGGTAGTGAGAATATCAGAAAGAAAGAACGGCTGTCTCCAATTATAATAGAGGGGCTAGAAATAGACCCGAACAGGCTCAGAATATCTCCAGAACGCTTAGAAAATAAAATAGACCAACTAATACTTGATGCTAAGAGATCGGGCTCAGGAGTTATTGAATATATAGAAGCGAATCTTGGCGATTTCGAACAAGAGATACGCAATATCGAAGTCCAACGCTACCGACTAGCCTTTCCACTGAATTATCATAGGAACTCCCGAGATCTCATTTCCGATGAGATTCAGATCACTGATATACGTTTTCAGCGGATATCGAAAAGCGACTGGCAGAGCCAATTTGCGCCCAATTTTGAAGAGGAAAATTTGGGACGGATAGCAGGAAAATTATCCAGATTTCTGGACCGATCGCCTAATAAACTGGATAACGCGTTCTTTACATACTGGTTCGCAGATTGTTACGCACGCGATGAAAAATTTGCAGTAGAGAGGATAATCGACCGCCTTCGAATTTTATTAGGACTGATGAATATGGCCATGAGTTTCGGACGTATCCAAACGACGTCTATCAGTTCTGGACCTTGGCCGAATAGATGGGCCGACTTGCGGGAGCCATTTGTCTACCTGCTCTATGGCGAGGACCACAACCTTCTGCAGTACTACTATAGTGAGGATGCTTCACTGAGAAAGAAAGACAAACCACATTCTATGTTTGAAGACTCATTCGCCGATCTTATGCAAATGTTTCCTTCATTTGAGAACCAACAGCAGATTGATAGCCGATTGTTTAATGGAATACGGTCGTTCCAAGCAGGTATCTCGAATGGAGATACAACAGAATCATTCTTTGATTTCTGGAGAGGTGTCGAGAATCTTGCGTTGGTTAGAGAGGATGAAAAGATGGCAACTGTCACAAACCGAGCTACGGCTATGAATCAGTGGAGAAACCCACGGATTGGGGAAATACGAACCCGCCGTGCAATCAACAAGAGAAATGAATATGTCCATGAAGGGGCGGATCTGCGCGTCACGATTGCCGATAGAAATCTTCTCAAAACTCTGTTGGAATCATTGATTGAACTCTACATTGACAAGCGAGAAGACTGGGATGAGGGCGATATGCGATTCGCACTTGAAAAATTCTCAATCGATGAACAGCAGTTAGCCCACATGCGGAAATCAAGAGAGCGTGAATTGAATATAATTGAATGGATGGATCAGATACGAGAAGAGAATACTGACTAATCGGAAGAAAACAGGTCTACGCAGAGTGCTGAGCAGAGAGTCTATGAAGGACCAGTATTGACAGGGGCATGAGTCTAGAACGCCAGTCCAAATCCACCTTGTCGTCATAATCTCCTGCCCGGTTACCCGCCACTGACAGCCATTCCAGATGGCCTCAATCCGTTCGAAGCCGCCATCTAAGAGGCCGAGAGAGTTACGATCGCTGCCTGCTCTTTTTAATGCAGGGGTAAGAAGGGCGAGTTATGAGCCAAAGTGATCGGCGCGCGTTGTTTATTGACGCAGAAGGACCGAACGAAGAGGCCTTGAAGAAGGCGTTGGCTTGGCTGCAGCAGCTTGGTGGGGAAGATTCGGAGAAGCAAAATGCATTGTTGGCAGTCAATACGAAAAACCAACTTGATGGTGTGCTTTCCTCGGTAATCGGGGACGGGCCAGCGAACGAGCTGGATAAAAAGAATCCAGTGCAGTTAGGTGATGTTGAGATCCGGTTGATGACAAAACGGATTGGTCCGCAAGAGTGGCAAAGTGGTCCAATCCTTGCGCTATACCCAGATAAGAAACTCTTGAACAAAATTGATGACTTGTATGGTGTGACAGATGTCCTTGTTCTTCCGTGGTCCAAGGACGAGGTTGAGGTTTGGATTGATACGTGGGGTGCGACATCACTAAGTAGCGACGCGAGTGGTACGAAGCCCGCGATTGATGATTCAGTCGTCAAGGAAGCCGTCGAGACGCTTGATATGCTTGTGAACACATCGACCGGTATAACACATCCATTAGATAGGTCGAAGTGTATCGAGATTTTCGAAACATTGCACCGGGAAGGACACGGGTTTGATCCGGCGACGATCCGAGCGTGGTTAGTTGCGGAGAAAGGATGGAGCCCGGAGCATGCCGATGATGTTGAAGAGATCGCTGAGGGAGTGCAAGCAGGAAAGAGCTTCCAGTATGACCGAGGCGGTTTAGCCGACGACATAGTGGACCAGTGGGAGGATCGAGCAGATGATGAATGAACAGCATCCGCATATACGATCAATAGCCACCGACTGAGCGGCTAATCCGCCGTTTTCATGGGGGAAACAGACCCGCTGATCGTCGTCACAACTTGTCGCCCAGACACCCGCTACCGAAAGCTCGTTCCAGATGACTTCGATACGCTTGGAGCTGCCACCACTCCACGGTTCGAACTTGATCTTCGGCCCAGAACCGTGGACGTGCTCGTACACGAAGCCGTTTGCGTCAGCCACACTGGCCATTCATGCCCCACTATCCGAACGAGATTACAGATCCGCGAACCACTGACTTGTGTACCGCTCTCGCAGATGCGCGTACAGGCATTTCCCAGAGTGTCTGCTACTTGTCTTTCCATACTTTTTGAAGATCCTTGGAGGAGAACGCCGAACAAAGGATCACGTTGCCCAAATCTGCAGTCCCGAGAGCCAGCGCAACACACTTGTTGCCTCTATCCCAACAAGAATTCATGCCACGGTACACCAAAGCACCGATTTTCTGCGGCCACTGCGGTGAAGATGGGCGTCACTCGCCGGAGTCCCCGGATTGTGAGCACTTTGCGAGGGATGGGACTGACCAGATTTGGTTATCAGCAGTGGGAGCCTTGCGTCGGGACCGCTCCCACCGCGACGACCGTCGGCACACGAAGTTTTATTTCCAGAACCCATTTAGCTGTCCAACCAACCCACTTTTCAGCGACGTACAACGAGAATTGAACCAAGCAGATCCAACTTTTAAATTCAGATTTGATAGTGGAGGCCGCGCTCATTTCGAAATTCTTCCAAAAAATGAGGAAATGTTCTCCACCGTTCACTGCGACGACATTGATCCCGACATGGAGAAATCCTTCGGTGATAATATTTCCCACGCCATCGAAGTCGTCAGCTACAAAGCCGATCAAATGCAGAATGGTTTCCAACGGTTAGCTGGCACCGAAACCCAACCAGATCCGTTGTACGTCTTTCAGGACGATGCTCATATTGCTCTTGAATGTGCTGCTGCTGAATAGATTACAGAGAGGAATGCCCTCCACAGTAGCAGAGAGGTAATCCAGCCGTGCAAGATACACACCCTGTATCTGTCATGCTACTCAGACCATCATCTGGTAGTGATAGAATTGACGTTGGTCAGTACGCACGCTTACTGAGCGGGTATTTCTGCTGAGATGGTGAGAAACAAGCGACGGTCAGAAATCAATTGGTTACCGGCTAACCAACAGTCGTCGGCACCGAGCAGCTATTGTTGGTTAGCGTCTACTCTCTATACTGTCGCCGCGACGTGCTGGTACTCGGCTTGCGACGGCGTCGGCTGGAGCGTCAACCCAGCCAACGCGAGCTCACGTAACACCTCTGGCGGCACACCCTCCACGTCCCGAAGCACGGCATCAAGCGTCCATTCACCGAACTGACTCGCGCTCGGCGCAAGCACATCAACCGACTCAGTAGCTACCTCCTCCTGAATCGCCCGTGCTGCCCGTCGCACTCGCTTCCGTTCCTCCACGGTGCAGCTCACGCCTCAACACCTCGCACGAGATCGCCGACCAACGTGCCGCCGACGTGTGGGCCAACGTCCCAACCGCGCTCCGAGCGCGTGTACTCGCACCAGTCGGAAAGCGTCTCAAAGGGCGTCTCTGACAACACGACCTTCTCTGCCTCACCGTCAGGTCCGACGACGGCCACAGCGAACTCGTAGCTGTCCCAGTAGTGGGCTGCACCCTCGCCGTCGACGCCGAGAAACAGCGGGCGGCCTTGGGTAAGTAGCTCGCGGACAGGACGGTCAGTACAGGTGAAGCAGTAACCGATCCGGGATTCGAGCTTACTGATGGCTGTCAAGAGTGCCGTGCTGAGTACAGAATCTATTTCGATTGATATTAACAGTATTTATCGCCACATCGAATGCACACGAGTGACCCCAATCGTTTTTTGATGATATGTACTTTACGAACATAGGAGATATTCTATCTATGCAGTTAGACTACATCGTTGTGGGTTTACTCGGTATGGCTCTCGGCATAATGGGGAAGACGATTTTGAAAAGACTCTCGAATGATTTGTACGACGCCATTTCAGATGTGTTTTCTGAAAAGAGATTATCGGACGAGGAATTACTCTACCGAACTCGAGAGATTCAACGCGATATTCGACATTTGATCCAAGACTTTGAACCCGAGAGTGTAGATCTGGATGTCGCGTTAATGTTGGATGATCGATCCAAACAAGAAAACTACAAGGAACACATCCGACAAGCAGAGGAAGAAGAAAAACGAAGGAAAGCGTTATCTAACGAGTACAAGAGGGATTTTGGGAGTGACGTTGAATTGCTAATAAGCGAGTATAAGATTCGGGGATATGACGTAGAAACTCTCGAACGCTATCACCGAAACCCCGTGAATCCGATTAGTATGAGATTGGTAACGAACGAATTGGACCAGTTGAAAGCTTCTCTCGAACGAGATACCGATCCGTCTACCACATCATAGAAGATAATGCTGACTCCTAAGCCGACGATCCCCCTTCTAAGCTGCGAGGTATTTCCATAAGCACACCTACTGAGCGGGTATTTCTAGTGAGATAGCGAAAAACAAACGCCGGACAGAAGCCAATCGGTACTCGGCTAACCAACAATCGTGGGTATTACTCTGCCATTGTTGGTTAGCTCTTGTCTACACCGTCGCCGCCACGTGCTGATACTCGGCTTGCGACGGCGTCGGCTGCAGCGTCAGCCCAGCCAACGCCAGCTCCCGTAGCACCTCTGGCGGAATACCTTCAGAATCACGCAACACAGCGTCAAGCGTCCATTCTCCGTATTGACTCGCACTCGGCGCAAGCACGTCGACGGATTCAGTCTCTACCTCATCCTGAATCGCCCGTGCTGCCCGTCGCACCCGCTTGCGCTCTTCGACAGTGCAACTCACGCTTCAACACCTCGGACAAGATCACCGATCAACGATCCACCGACATGTGGCCCAACGTCCCAGCCACGCTCACCACGCGTGTACTCGCACCACTCCGAGAGCGTCTCGAAGGGCGTCTCGGCCAACACAACCTTCTCTGCCTCACCGTCAGCCTCGACAACAGCCACGGCGAACTCGTAGCTGTCCCAGTAATGCGCTGCCCCCTCGCCGTCGACGCCGAGAAAGAGCGGTCGGCCTTGGGTGAGTAGTTCGCGTGCGGTACGTTCTTGTGGATTGGATTGCGTAGTTGCCATTGGTTCTTCCTGGAACCACGCGCCTCGGTGTCTCAGCACCGGGGCGATTTCGTGCAAAATCGACCAGCGGCGCGTGTGTTCCTATACTTAGCTTATGTTACGCCACCACCATAAATCCTTTCCATGCGGAAACTAACTTAGCAATGTAGCATGAGTACGGCACACGGGAATCAGAGAGTCACTGATCAAGAACTACTGGAAACGTTTGAGAAAATAGAGGGGCCATTCGTGACTGCTGGTGAACTCTCCGAACACCTTCCAATCAGCCGGACAGCAATTAACAAGCGGCTCAACCAGCTGTGGGCTGAAGATAGGATCAACCGCAAAAAACCGACTTCAACGATGGTCGGTTGGTGGCTTCCAGAGGATCAAGACTGCTCAGAAAGGTAGTTTCGCCCGTCACTAGTGAGCCACCAATTTCGAGTTCCGCCCGTCATTTTACTATCCAGATATCCTTTCTCCTGCAATTTCTCAAGCCGATTATGAACGCCTTGTCGAGATAAATCAAGAGTCTCAGTCAATTCAGTCGCATGCATGAACGGGTCCGGGCAGAGGGCAAACTCTCGGAGTATTTCGACATCGGAAACTGTCGGCTTACGGCCCGGATCTGGCATTGTAGTTGGGATGGATGCCTACTTAGAAAATATCAGCGGTCTGCCTTTAATATACGCACGGTAATTAGTTGTCGTGCGGAAAAGATTAAGTGCGGTCAGCATAACAGTCTGAGATAGGCGACGCCTACTCTCGCACACAGCGTCGCACTGAACCCATGACAGCAGCCCAGCCCACCCACGAAGAGTCGCATCGCTCGCCACCGACCGACACTTCCGGTCATTCGGAAACCACCAGACAGCGGGACATTCGCTCACTTCCGGTCATCTTCCGGTCATCGTCTGAGCGGCCCACAAACACGATACAGCGGGCCAGAGACGAAAATCGGACGCCAAAAATCCACTTCCGGTCACGCGCGCCCCAGGCTCTTACCAAGTCACCGCGCAGTCCCGTCCAGATGCATACCACCGGAGGCGACCGATGACGACCTACCACGACCTGACGGGCTTCCAGCGCGACTTGCTCGAAGCCATCGCCGGCGTCGACGATGATCCGTATGGCCTCGCGCTCAAGGAGTATCTCGACGAGCGCTACGCCGAGCCGATCAACCACAGCCGCCTCTACCAGAATCTCGACCAGCTCACCGACAAGGCCCTCATCAACCGCGACGAGCTTGACGCCCGCACCAACGTGTATACGCTGACTGACACTGGCAGACAGCTACTCCAGCGCCAGGCGGAAACACTTGCAGGCCTGTGTGATCTGCCCCGACCCGTCGCTGATGGGGGTGTGCAGTAATGGCGCACCGACTCGTACAGCGCCGTCGCTCAGCGGGCAAAGACGGGGACACAGTCGGCCGATGCTGTCAGAGGCACGTGATCACTGGGCAGGTGATGACCAACTGGTACCCTACCAGAACAAACGTAAAGCTCATTGATAACGGTTGTTGCCGGGGAATCAACCACAGAGCAATCCATGGAACAGTCCGCCATCGCAGTGGACGGCGGACTGCTTCGCGTGCCTCTGACAATTTTTCAGGACAAAGTGGACTACTTTGTACCTGCACTATCAGATTGGATGGTCCCTATAATTGTAATTTTCGCCTCATTATAGATTCTGAATACACCGCGAAGCACCCCGAAAACTGGGGGCCGGCCCCGAAACAACCGATAGGATGGGTGGTGTCTCCGGGAACTGACAGGGCACGGAACCCACCTGGAACCGATACGAGAGGTTATAAAAACGCTTGTGATATCCCGTCGCTGTCAGGCGGTTTCCCACGCGATCCCAACTCGTTCGACTCACACCAGCAACGGCCCGGGGTCGGCGTGCAGACACAACTCTCGGATTCTGAACGGCAGAATGGTGGGCAGCCGGGGGAAAACGGCATGCCTCGCACCACCCACAGTCGCCGTTCCCGGCGACAGGTCCTGCACCCAACACATTCGATAGGACAACTGGCTATCAGGGGAACATGGAGCGGGGGACAGAACCTAACCGACTGGTATACAGTTGGTATCAAAAACAGTTGTGATAGCCGCTTGCTGTCTGTCGGTTCTGTCACAACTGCCAGCTACACCACCATTTCTCACACGCGTAGCACGACCACCCGACTCACACAGTCACGGCACCAAAGGAATGGTGGGGATGGTGGGTTGCTGGTGGGAAGCGGCGTGCAACCCACGGTGTGGGGTCGCCATCCACGACGACGGGTTCCGGCCCCGGGCCAATCGATGAATCGGGGGGGATTCGGGGGAGAGTGGAGCGGAGACCAGAACCCAACCAATCGGTATACAGTTGCTGTCAAAATAATTTGTGATTTACACTCACAACCTTCTCATTCAGATCCTGGTACAACCCCACAATCCTGTCATCGGGAGGTGGGCCGATGACCGTCCCAACCGTCGGCGAGATCGTCGCCATCACGACCACCGACAGCGAGCCGCTGTTGCTAGTCTCTCGCTCCACCGACGACCACGTCACACGCGTATTGCTGGCAGACCCTGCGACAGAAACGCTCCACCGGCTGCGGGCGTCCGAACCCGACACAGCCACGCGCCGGCAGCTAGCCCAGGCCATCGGTCGGACTGACGAGCTGATGTCGTTCACGGTCCCGACCACAGATTGTGCGCTGGTTGAACGCGACAGCAGCCGTCCTGGCCCCTTCGAAGGAGGGGATGCCTAATGGGCCCGCGCCGACCCCTCGCCGGGCACTGCGACCGACACAGCGACCACAGAAACCGATCAGTGGCGACTCCACTACATGATCGGTGATCTGGAACACTACACCGAGTGGACGGCTGAGTTCCCCACCACCGAGAACTACTACGACCAGTACCGCCGCGGTGACTACGCTCATGACGTTGTCATCGAGCGCCGGGCGGTGGTCGAACGATGACGGGGCATGGCACCCACGACGGCGTTGACCACGACGACTGCGAAGCACCGGGGTGGGGACAAGAATCTGAGTCCACCGACACCGGAGCCACCCAATGAGTGGTGCTAGTCGCGTCCAGGCCGTTGCTACGAGGCAAATCCACTAGACAGCTCGGAGTTGCCACGAGCCAACTACCGCGTCCAGATAGCGCCTGCCACGTCACCGATAGCCCGTGCCGTGGTCGGCACTGCCCGGTTCGATTCCGGGGACGGGCACTGTGGTCACGATGCCACGAAACACGACCCCCGACGACAGCGGGACCGACAGCACAGCGACCGACCACGCACTCGCCGATGAACTCGGCATGGACATCGGAGGAGATGGGACGGACATCGACGCCCTCCAGTCGCTCGTCAGTGACCTCGGCGACGAGGTGCCACCCCCCGTTTCGAGTGTTCTTGAGCTGCTGGTCGGGACCATCGACGACCTCCAGAAACGCGTCGACGACCTGGAGGATGAGGTTGAACAAACACATGACGTTGCTACCACAGCAGTGGGCAACGCCGCCACGAACGACCAGCGCCTCGACGAACTCGAAACCCAACAGGAGGCGACCCACGATGTCGCCAAGAGTGCCATCGCGAAAGCCCAGCAACTCGAAGCCGATAGCGACCATCAAGAGGATGCCGAGCAGCTACCCGAGGGCATCGAACCCAGCAGTTCGCCCCTGGATTTCTTCGCGAACTGCCGGCAGTCGAAGGTCAAGGCGATGTTCGTCGAACGCTCGAACCGCCAGAATACCTATCGTGCCATCACCGTCGCCAAGCGCTGGGCGGAATTTGCCACGACACGAACCGACGGGAGCGGCGTGTTCATGACCAAAGCCGACCTGCAGACAGCCCTCACCGCCGAACTCGGGAAGGAACCACATCGCCAGACGGTCAAGCGCGTCTGGGAGAAACTGGTTGAGATCGGCGGCGGCGACATCGTCGAGAAGACGCGACAAGTCGGCCGGGATCAGACCCAAACCGAGATTCTCGCGATGGATATGGCAACAGCCGACGGACTGCTTGAGAAACGCTACGTCGGTCTCGATCTCCTGGAGAACAGCGACCACAAAGCCGCGACGGGTGGCGTCACACCCGTTGTGGTGGAGTCTTCGCCCTAACCCTGTGGCACACACCGGATAGGACGGGAACCAGCACTGAACCGACGCTGTTGGACGCGGTGGCACGTGGCCTGTCGCCGCCGACGCCGCTGTCTGCTAGCTGCAGGAACCGGGAGCGACCCCCTGTTGTCAGGAGTGGAGTGAGTGGTCGTAACACGAACGGAGCGACCACATCTATCCAGTCGTTCACAACGGGTGTGACGCCAAGTCCCGGTCACGTGAACGAACTATGGCTCCCATCCCCGATTTGGGTTAGCGACGGTGTCCGCTTTTCCGCATATATAGAGATATCGGATATCCAGCGACCTAACCAAAATACACCACCAGTGTTTTTGCCTTAGCTCGAATATGATGGCTGCAAGCAAAATGGCGGGAAACAGTCTTTCCGATGAAGCACCTGGCGAGTATGTTCCGTTCGGACGCCGGACGTACTATCTCCCAGACCCGCTGCCACCGGCACGTGATCTGGAGTTCGATGCCGACTTCCAGCAGTTGCTGCAAGACGCGATCTATCAGCTCGGGCGGCTGGAAGGAATCGGCGACGAGACGGATACCAATCCGCTCCTGTACACGACGATGGTCCGTCGCGAAGCCGTCGAGTCGGTAGTGCTCGAGGGTGCAGACACCGATATCGAGGACGTATTCCGGTCCCAGGAACTCGCCGATAGCGGAACCACTCGGAAGGATGTCCAGGAGGCACTCAATTACGAGCGGACAATCACCGAAGGTGCGACTCGACTCTCTGAGGGCGACCAGATCACACTCGGACTGCTACAGGACCTACACGAGTTACTGATGGCGGACGTGCGTGGCCACTGTGAGTACCCCGGGGAATTCCGTCCGAAACCGATCAATCTCCCGGCAGCCTCGTCGTTCCAAGAACCATTCGTCCCGCCGGCACCGGACAAAATTCCGGAGTTGATGACGAATCTCGTCGAGTACTGCAACACAACCAGCGAGTATCACGATCTCGTCCAGTTCGGGCTCGTCCACTATCAGTTCGAGACGATACATCCCTTCGAGGATGGGAACGGCCGTCTAGGACGCATTCTCATCACGTTGCAGCTGATTCAAAACGGCTACCTCACGCAGCCGTATCTGTATCCGAGTGCGTACTTCAACCGCAACAAAATCGAGTATGCCGACCGGATGCGAACAGTCAGTGAAACGGGGGCCTGGGAGCCCTGGTTAGAGTTCTTCGTCGAGGGCATTCGGTCGCAAGCCGCCGAGGCAGTCGCACGAACGAACGATCTTCGAAATCTCCGTCGAGAGTACGAGCGAACCTATGGGCACGAGAAAACAGCCGCCGACCGGCTGGCGATGCGCCTGTTCAAGCAACCATACGTGACCACGAACGATGTCGCCGAGCTACTGGATGTGACCGCACAGACTGCACGGAACGCGATTCAGGAACTCGAGGCACAAGACATCCTGACCGAAACAACCGGGAAGGAGCGGTATCAAGAGTTCAAG
>ENA-ORCR01000214-ORCR01000214.1-marine-metagenome-genome-assembly--contig:-NODE-214-length-55269-cov-4.056294_pt1 | contig 55269 bp, 54 predicted proteins | sample MGYA00237782_ERZ508514 | MGnify/ENA primary metagenome ERZ508514 (study PRJEB26185, sample SAMN06268960) | marine metagenome | isolation source: Eden Landing Ponds, San Francisco, CA, USA | place...
TTTTTTTTAATGATACGGCGACCACCGAGATCTACACTCTTTCCCTACACGACGCTCTTCCGATCTCGGAGCCGCCCGAGGACAACCCGCTGCTCGATGTCGATAACGTCGTCGTGACGCCCCACCTCGGCGCGAAGACCCACAACGCGCAGGTCAACGTGGCCGTCACGGCCGCCGACAGCATCATCTCGGCGCTGGAAGGCGATCTGGTCCAGAACGCGCTGAACCTCTCCTCGACGGACGCGAGTTCCGATCCCCGCACCCGAGGCTACGTCGACGTCGCCGAGACGGCAAGCAAGATCGCCCTCCGACTCTTCGAGGGTCGCGTCGAGTCGATCGAGATCGAGTACGCGGGCGACCTCGCCGACGAGGACACCAATCTGGTCACGGCCGCGGTGTTCAACCCCTTCGGCTGGCAGGATGTCGTCGTCGACGCGCCGACCCGGATCGCCGAACAGCGCGGCATCCAGGTCGTCGAGAGCAAGCGCCGCGAGACCGAGGACTACCAGAGCCTGGTGTCGATCACCGTCAGCGACGGGGAGCGCGAACTCACCGTCAGCGGGACGCTGTTCGGCGACAACGAGCCCCGACTGGTCGAGATCGACGGGTTCCGCGTCGACGCGACGCCATACGGCCACATGCTGATCTCGCGCAATCGCGACGAACCGGGCGTCATCGGCGCGCTCGGCAGCGTCTTCGGCGAGTACGACGTCAACATCGCCGGCATGGCTAACGCCCGCGAGTCGATCGACGGTGAAGCGATGTCGGTGTACAACCTCGACGATCCCGTGACGCCCGAGCTCCTCGAAGAACTCGAATCGGATACCCGTGTCACGGGCGTGACGGCGATCGACCTGGATTAAGCTTCAGCTTTTGCGGATTCGTCGGCCAGCGTTCGGATGTGCTGCAGCCGTTTCGGCACGGGTGGGTGATCGTAGTGGAAGGTTTCATAGAGCGGGTGCGGGAACGGGTTCGAGAGGTTCTCGCTCGTCAGATCGGCGAGTGCGTCGGCCATCGGCTCGGCACCCATCACCTCGACGGCGAAGGCGTCGGCCTCGCGTTCGTGGGCGAGTGACAATCGGTTGGTGAGCGGCGCCGAAAGCTGGGCGACGGGCACGAGCCACAGCACGGCCAACACGAGACCGGCGTAGACAGGCTGGCCGGCAATGCCGAACATCTCATAGAGCCACGAAGCATCGACCAACAGCGACGCGCCGAACAGCAGCGCCCCAATCCAGAGGGCGCTCGCACCGAGTTGCTTCCAGATGTGTCCGCGATCGTAGTGGGCGAGTTCGTGGGCGAGGACTGCCTGCACCGAGGGGATCGACAGTTGCTCGATCAGGGTGTCGAAGAGGACGACCCGCTTGGTCCGGCCGAAGCCGATGAAGTAGGCGTTCGCATGGGATGACCGCCGACTAGCGTCCATCTCGTAGATCGCATCGGTGTCGAAGCCTGCGCGATCGAAGACGTCAGTCACTGCATCGTGGAGATCGCCGGATTCGATCGGGTCGAAGTCGTTGAACAGCGGCGCAATCACGCGCGGGTACAGCACCTGCATGAGCAACGAAAAGCCGACGAACAACGCCCAGGCGGCGACCCACCACAACTCGCCGAGAGCATCCATGGCGAGAAACACCGCCGTAGCGAGGACGCCGACCAGCACCACCATCACGAGAAGCGAGACGAGTTGATCCCGGATGTACAGCCGTAGCGTCTGCTGATTGAAGTCGAAGAGGTCCTCGACGACGAACGTCTCGACGACGTCGAACGGGAGCGAGAGCGCCTGGAGCGCGAGGACGGCCCCCACGACGAAGACGGTCCCGCGAGCGAAGGAGGGCAAACCAGTCGCTTCCAGGGCCGCAACGGCATCGGCATAGAGGCCCGAGTACAGTACCAGCAACACGACGACGAGCGTCATCCAGGTCTGGAGGTGGCCCAGCGCCGTTCCCAGTCGGTTGTACGCGAGCAATTCCTCGGGATCGTCGATTCCGAGACGATCAGTCACGAAATCTCCCTCCTCGTCGACGGTCCGTTCAGCGTGCCGGACGTTCAACGCGGCAAGCGCGGTAAAGAAGCCGGTCGTACCAGCGAGTAACGTGACGAAGAGCGCATGATAGACGAGCATACCCGGGATTGGAGACGGCGGGCAAAAAGCCACTGGACATACCAGCGCCAGGATTACGCCGGTGTAGGTGGCCCGGCAGCGTGGCCCCGTCCCACGCAATTTGCCGGGGAACGTGAAACTTACCTCGGGACGGCCTAACGTGAGGCCGTGCAACGTTCGCGGTTCATCATCGCCCTTGCCGTGGCGTTCGGCGCGATGACGGTCGCCCTCGCCATCGCGGGAGCACTGTATAACCTCGCAATCCTCGCTCCTGCAGGGTTGTTCGGTGCGGTGACGTACCTCCTCTGGATGCACGGAACCGGCCGGCTGGCCGCCCGCGTCTACCGCCGGGTCGAGCAACAGGCGGCGACCAACGGCGGCCCGTCCGGCCCATCGGGCGCAACAGAGGCTCGGAGACAGGAACCGACCGGTCGAACGCGGCGGTCACGACGCACCGGGAGTCGGCGGACGACTGACCGCCGGCGAGGCACGAGCGCGACGCGTCCGGATCGCTCGGAACCGGAGGAGATGTCTCGACGGGAAGCCTCTCGCGTCCTTGACGTCGAAATAGGGGCCGACCAGGAGACGATCAAGCGAGCGTACCGCGAACGGGTCAAGGACGTCCATCCCGACGCCGCCGACGGTGATACGCAAGCGTTCAAGCGCGTCCGGACCGCCTACGAGCGCCTCGAAGAGTGAGTGGAGCCCCACAGATTCAATTCCCTCTTTTGCGATTTCACTGCTCACTGTCGTTCGCAGATGAAATGCGCCGGCCGGGAATTGAACCCGGGCTATGAGCTTGGGAAGCTCATGTCCTACCACTAGACCACCGGCGCTCACTCGCTTCGCTCGTTCGCGCCGAGCCCTGTCTCGCTCCGCTCGACAGGACACCGGCGCTTGTGCACCGCGTTCCTCGCACGCCGAGGTTCGCAAATCCTCCGGATTTGCTCACCACCGGAACGCTCGTCGCCTCGCGTTCCGAGCCTTGCCTCGCTCCGCTCGGCAAGACACCGGCGCTCGGTTACTGCCTTCGATTCCCATATCCCCGTGATCACACTTGAACATAGCGCTTCGTCGTCGTGTCCCGGATCGGCGTCGAAGACACCACGGCCGTCCAGCAATATCGCGTCGAAGAGTGACTATTAGTTCCTGGAATCCCAACAGCTTCGTATATGTCAGAAACTGAGTCGATCGCGAAAGGGGAGTCGCCACTCGACCTCTCGCTTTCGGCCACGGAACTCGACGCGCGACGCGAGCACATCACGGCCTTCATCAAGGAGCAACTCGATGCCGCCGGCGTCGAACGGGCGGTGCTGGGGCTCTCCGGTGGCGTCGACAGCTCGCTGGTCGCGCACCTCGCCGTCGAGGCCATCGGGGCTGAGAACCTCCACGGACTCGTCATGCCGAGTTCGGTCAACGACGAGGCGACGATGAGCGACGCCGAGCGAGTCGCGATGGAATTGGGCATCGAATACGACGTCATCGAAATCAACCCAATCGTCGATACGTTCCTCGACGCCTATCCGGAAGCCGAAGGCGAAAAGATGGCAGTCGGCAACGTTCGCGTCCGTGCGCGTGCAGTGCTAAATTATCTCGTCGCCAACACCGAGAACGCACTGGTACTGGGGACGGGCAATCGGACCGAATCGCTGACCGGCTACTTCACGAAGTACGGCGACGGGGCCGTCGACTGCCATCCGATCGCAAATCTCTACAAACAGCAGGTCCGCCAGCTGGCCCGCCACGTTGGGGTCCCCCAGGAGATCGCCGAGCGCACGCCGACCGCCGGCATGTGGGTCGACCAGACCGACGAGGGGGAACTCGGCGTCGAGTACGACACCCTCGATTCGATCCTCGCGCTGGCGATCGAAGGGAAAGTCGGGACGAGTGCGACGGCCAGGATCGTCGGCGTGGATCGAGAGATCGTCGAGCGCGTGCGAGACCTCTTCGAGCAAAGTGGCCACAAGCGGTCGATGCCACCAGCACCGGCGAAGCTGTAGCGACGATTCGCCCGACGTGGGCGGCGTTGAACGTGCTTCTCCCGGGTGGATATAGGGGGGCTTTCCAAAGGTCTTTGACTTTGCCTCCACTAGGATCGTGTAATGCAGGAAGTCGCGGTGGTTCGCCGGACCGCGAAGGAAGTCCTCGAGGGTGTCGAGCCCGAGCGGCTGCACGATCGAATCGTGTCCCGTCTCGACCGGAGTTCGATGACGGCCGGCGTTCTCGCAGTGCGGTGTGCGCGTGCCGTCCTGGACCGGCGAGGCACCGGAGGAACCCAGCCCGTGTTCGAGCGATCCGACGATTCATTGGCGGATGCGATCGCCCGCCGTGCTGTCGGTGTGCAACTGATTTACGAAGGGTTGGCGTTGACCCGGACGCTCGCTCAGGACCCGCCGTGGCTCGCTGACCGGAAAGCCGAGGGCGATCTGGACGTGTTGATCGCCGATATCATGGTGGCCAGGGGATTTTACCTCCTGGCCCGGACGGAAGCGGCCGACGAAGCCGTCGCGACGGTCCGGGCCTTTGGCCGCGATCAGACCGTCCGGCGCGAGACCGACGACCCCTCGCTTGATCGGAGTCTCGAAGCCGACGTCTACGAACTGGCGACCGTCGCCGGCACGACCGCGGTAGGCGGGCAGCCGTCGCCGTCGTTGCGTGAATACGCGGACTCGCTCGCTCGGAAGGCCCGGACCAATGGTGGCACGGCCGAGCCAGAATCGGATCAACTCGCGAGACTCGTCTCCGTCGATTCGACCGCCAGCGATGGGGTTCGAACCTCGGCTGATCACTGAGAATCGAAACGCCTAAAGTCAACTCGGGGTAAGCAGTTGATGCGTGCCTGGGTAGCTTAGCGGTAAAGCGCGTCCTTGGTAAGGACGAGACCCCGGATTCAAATTCCGGCCTAGGCTTTCTGCGACGAACGGACGTGAGGAGCGAAAGCACCATCCGGCATTTGAATCCCTGGAAGGTATTATCCCTGGCTGTCCCCCGAATTTACCACCAGTGACCACGTGACACACGGCATGCAGGACCTCACGCATCCGATCGAAACCGGGATGCAGACCTATCCCGGCGACCCGGCTGTCAGCGTCGAAGTAGTCGCGACCCACGACTCGGAGGGGTATCGGGAATCAAAACTCACCTGCGGAAGCCACACTGGAACGCACGTCGACGCTCCCGCCCACACCGAACCGACCGGAAAAACCCTCGAGGAGTTCGACGTGGCGGCCTTCGAGCGAACCTGCCGTCGGGTGGACTGCCGCGATCTCGACGCCCGCGAGCCGATCTCCGCCGACCGCGTGCCGACGGTCGAATCTCACGTGGACTGCCTCGTCTTCTGGACTGGTTGGGACGTACACTGGGGCACAGACCAGTATCTCGACCATCCGTATCTCTCGCCGGCAGCCGCCGAACGCTGTGCCGAGCAGGGGGTGGCCGTCGGTGTCGACACGCTCAATCCCGATCCGACGCCGAGCGAACGGGCAGACCCAGCGGAGCCGGAGGGGTTTCCAGCCCATCACGCGATACTGGGGGCAGGGCTGATGATCTTCGAGAACCTGCGGAACCTCGGAGCGGTCGGGGATCGCTTCGAACTCCGGGCGTATCCCATCAGACTCGATGGCGACGGTGCGCCGGTCCGGGCGGTCGGCGTCGATCAGTCGTAACGAAACGTGCCGAGGATACCGCGACCTTTTTGTCACTCGTTCGTGTCTGCGTTGAGTAATAGAGGGGTCGAAGTGACCGATACAACTCTGTCTATCGTCGCCGTGGGGGACGTTTCCGACCGGGCTCTCGAATCGGCGGCGGACGCCGTCCGGACCACCCTCGACGTGACACCCGAGATCTCGTCGAGGAGGATCCCGAAGGACGAACTCGAGTCAACCGATGATTCCAGCAGGGAGCGCTACGAAGCCGTCGAAGCCATAGAGAGTCTCTGGAACCGAATCCAGTCCGATCGATGGCTGGTCGTGACGTCAGTCGACCTGACGCACAGGCGGAAAAACTACGTCTTCGGACTCGCGTTGATCGACGACGGCAAGGCAGTGTTGTCGACGCATCGCCTTGGAGACGAGGGCGACCTGGAGTTCACTGATCGCGTTCGCAAGCAGGCGATCAAGCAGGTTGGCCGGCTTCTCGGTGCCAGAGAGTGTGACTCCAAGCAGTGTGTCTTCCGCGCAACGCCAACAGTACGGGAACTCGATCACAGCGGGACGGAACCCTGCCAGGAGTGTCGGACGCAACTCGAAGGCGTCCACACGGATAGTGAGGTGACGACCGATCGGGACAGCGACTCGGAGGCGAGCACCCCGGAGGAGGTTCCGGACGTTCCTTCGGCAGCCAGGGGGACAGGCGACGGTACTGCGACCGAACGTGACCTCGATCGATCGTCGCGTACGTCCGGCATCCTGGGACACGAACTCGCGAGTATCGGCCGCTTCTGGGGATCCGTGCTCGGGTTCGGCATGTCAGTGGTGATCGGGTACTTCTTGCTGTCGACGGTCGGTGGGCTGTTGTTGGGCACTGTCGAGCTCACAGATCCCTTGCTGTTGGTCTCGGCGGTAGTGAACCTGACGCTCGCCTGGGTGATATTTCGGCGGTTGCGAACCGTCCCCGGACGGATTCTCGACCACGTCCGAGCATTCAGAAGCGGGTGAGAATTCGATCGTCGGGGTTCAGACGCCGAGAAACACCTGGGCGATGCCCGTCAGCCAGAGGAACGCCGCCAGCGCCACCGTCGAAACGGTCACGCCCATGAGCGCCTCCCGGGCGAGTGCGAACCGTCGTTCACGGAGCAGTTCGTCGGGATCCCGGTCAGAGATGAAAAACACGTCGCCCCGATCGGTCAACACGATCGGTTTCTCGTCATCCTCCTCGAGTCCGTCCGCCACGTCCGCAGTCCCGTACGCGTAGACGCTATCGCCCGGCTCCAGGTACGTCGCCTCGTACTGGCGGGTGTCGCCGCTTCTAATGTCCGGTATCTCCCAGGCCCGTTCGAACGATTCGAGCGGTTCACTCGCGCGTTCGTGACTGTTTCGTTCGTGTTCCCACCGGCGACTGTCCGAGACGAGCAGCTCAATCTCCTCGTCACGAACGCGGATCGAGCCCGCTTCGGAGACGATGTCGAACGGCGCGAGCTCCCGGCGATCGACGTGCGTGTTAGACGCCCCGCTGCTGATATCTTCGACGCTGAGATCGAACGCGACACACTGTTCTGTGACATGCAGCGGGGAGAACGGGGACGAAACGGGTTCGACTCGACCGGAAACCGCTGTCGGCCCGACGGCGACGGAATCCAGCTGTGCCACCGGCGTCGTTCTCACGGCGGCGCTCACGCGATAGTGGTCCATCCCTTCGAGCAACGCGCCGATGCCCCACAACACGCCGAGTCCGGAGACGATAACCAGACCTGCGTAAAATACCAGCGCGAAGATCATGCGTCTTCGACGACGTCGAGACGCTCACGGATCGAGAAGTCGCCGGTCGCCTGTTCACTCGCCTCGAAGGGTTCTCTCGGTTCGTACCCACGACGGGCGGCGACGTACCGCTCGGGTGACCGTTCGAGGTGCGCGTTGTAGCGCATGACCGCTTCGTTGTAATATTCCCGACGGTTTTCGAGGCGCTGTTCGATCTTCTGAAGTGAATCCCGGACGTCCTCGAACTTCTGGTCCGTGTGCAACTCGGGGTGCTCCTCGCTGATCGTGTAGAACTCGGCAACGGACTCCCGTACGTTGATTTCCGCCTCGGCTTGCTCCGCCGGCGTGTTGGCCTCGATCGCGCTGTTTCGGGCCTCGATAACGTCCTCGAGGACGTCACGCTCCATGGACATGTATTCGCGGGCGATGTCGACGAGATTCCCGACCTCGTCGTGTCTCCGCTGGAGTAACACCTCGACGTTGCTCCAGGCCCGTTCGCAGTCTTCCCGGGCCGCAACAAGCGTCAGTTCCATGCGTCGAAGATACCAGCCGACGGCAACGACCGAGAGGCCGGCCCCAAAGAGGACCACAACGAGTAGATAGATCGGCATGGGAGCGACGTCACTCGCTCCCGTAATAAATCGTACTGACTGAACCGTATTCTCGTTGATCGCTGTCAGTCAACTGTCGTCAAGTCGGCCTGTCGTGCCCGCACGATGCGACAAGAAACGCGACGCCTCGACACTCAGGCGTCAAATTCGTCGACCAGAACCGGTTGACACGCTCGAACGGTATCCAACACTACATCGACGGTCACCGATCGCACGGCGGATTCCGTGAGGAGTTTGGCGACGTTCTCGTGCATGTCGTCGGTGTCGCGGAACCGCCCGACGAGGACGACGTCATCCTCGCCGGTCACCTCGTACACCGAGCGGGCCCAGGGATATTCGCCAAGCGTCTCGATGACGAGTTCGGGGCCAGTACCCGTGCGGACCCGAACGACGGCCGTGACGTCGTAGCCGAGTGCGTCGTAATCGACGCTCGCAGCGTATCCTTCGATGACGCCGGCGTCTTCCAGGGCCTCGATCCGCCGTTCGACGGCCGTTGGGGAGATCCCCACGCCGGCAGCGAGAGCCTGAGTGGACGCACGGCCGTCTTCGAGCAGGGCGGCGACCAGCGCGCGGTCGATATCATCGAGGTCCATGTGGAGACCTGTGAGTGTTCAGACTGCCTCCGGACCGCTCTCGCCGGTGCGGACCTGGACGGCGTCCTCAACCGGCAGGACGAAGATCTTTCCGTCGCCCTTCTCGCCAGTGTGAGCAGCCTCCCGGATCGCCTCGACGACATCTTCGGCCGGAATGTCAGCGACCACACACTCGATTTTGACCTTCTGGAGCAGGTCGACCACGTACTCCTCGCCGCGCCATTGGCCCTTCTTGGCGGCCTGCGAGCCACGTCCGGAGACCTGTGTCACGGTCAGTGATGGTGCGCCGACCTCCGCGAGTGCTTGCTTGACCGCGCCCAGTCGGTCCGGGCGGATCATCGCCATCACGAGTTTGATCTCGTCGTCGGCGTCCACCGTGTCGTCAGTCTCGGTTTCACTCATCGGAATCACCCCGCGAGCGGACCGCACTGACGCCACCGTCGGCGACGAGTGGGTCCTCGTCGCCGAACTCGGGGTAGGTCTCGACGCCGTGCTCGCTCAGATCCAGTCCCTCACGCTCGTGTTCGGGCGTGACGCGGGCCTGGCCCAGCGCCTTGAGGACGCCCCAGACGAGGCCCGTCGCGAGGATCGTCCACGCGGCGATGATGACGACGCCGAGGACCTGCGTGATGAATCCCTCGACCACGAAGCCCAAGTCGAGGCCGCCTTGCCAGGCTTCGACGGCGACGAACGGGAACGCGAGCGTCCCGAGCACGCCGGCGCTGCCGTGAACCGGGAAGACCGCACAGACGTCGTCGATCTTCAGGCGGTTTTCGACGAAGCCGAAGACGATCGGGAGCTGAGCGCCGGCGAGACCACCGACGATGAACGCGCCCCACCAGGTCGTCGTGTCCGGGATCGCCGTGATCCCGACCAGGCCCGCCAGCAGACCGTTGGCGACGTAGAGGGTGTCGACCTTGTCGGTCTTGAGCCAGGCGACCAGGCCGGCACCCATCGCGCCGGCGGCCATCGCGATCGTCGTACCCATCGCGACGCGACTCAGCACGGCACCGTTGAACGCCAGCAGGTCGCCGTTCGGGCCGGCCTCGGCGAAGACGGCTGCGGTGCCGACGTTGAACCCGTACCAGCCGAAGGCGAGCATGAGCGTGCCCAGCACGGCGAACGTCATCGAGTGGCCGGGGATGACGTTCGGCGAACCGTCCTCGCCGAAGCGATCCATCCGTGGACCGAGGATGTAGGCGGCGGTCAGGCCGGCGATCCCGCCGAGTCCGTGCACGATCATCCCGCCCGCGAAGTCGTGGAAGACGGCGTCGCCGACGGCGATGTACTCACCGACCCACGTGATCCCCGTGACGACGGGGTAGATCACGGCCGCCAGCAGGAACGTGTAGGTGACGTACGCCCGGAGTTTCGCCCGACCGGCCACGGCTCCGGAAACGATCGTCGCGGCCGTCATCGCGAAGACGGCACCGTAGAGCCAGCCGATGTACTCCTCGTCGAGGAACGGGAACGCATCGGTGTACGGATCGCCCCCGATGAGTCCGGAGATCCCGGCCCCGATCACGAAGAACACCGTCACCCCGACGCTCCAGGTCAGCAGGTTCTTCGTCAACTGGTTGGCGACGTTCTTCGCTCTGACCTGCCCGGCCTCCAGCATCGCGAAGCCGGCGTGCATGAAGAAGATCAGGAACGTGACGGTGAGCACCCAGACGTTGCTGATCGCATCAGTCAACGCGCTCGGCTCGACTTGTAACGGAAGCGCTTCGATCATTGCCTACACCCGCCGGGTATACCCAAACTTTTGTCCAACTTTCCACCGAATCCGACCGCGATTGTGATCTTATTCACGTTTGAAGCTGATTGGGATAGCCATATATAAGAATTTGCTTCAGTATCGAAAATATACGAACTCCTGAATACACGTTTGTTCAAAATGCCATAGAATATTAGGAGTATAAGGTTATCGTCCGTAAATATTCATGCCAGGATGCGCTCGTAGAACTGGACGTTCGTATGGCCGATTTGGACGAAAAGTAGGGGTTCGTTGGGTGGACCGCGCGCGAGTCGGTCAGATCACGCCGTCCCCGATCCACAGGGGTTCACAGGCCCGGACGGCGTCGAGAACCACGTCGACGGTCACCGATCGCACAGCGGGTTCCGTGAGCAGTTCGGCGACGTTCTCGTGCATGTCGTCGGTGTCGCGGAACCGCCCGACCAGCAAGAAATCCGCCTCGCCGGTCACCTCGTACACCGAGCGGGCCCAGGCACACGTTGCCAGTGTCTCGGCGACGGCCGCGACCGATTCGCCAACCCGGAGACGCACGAGGGCGGTGACGTCGTAGCCGAGTTCGTCGTAATCGACGCTCGCAGCGTATCCCTCGATGACGCCGGCGTCTTCCAGGGCCTCGATCCGCCGTTCGACAGTCTCTGGGGCGACGTCGACGGCGGCGGCGAGGTCCTGAGTGGATGCCCGGCCGTCTTCGAGGAGGGCGTCGACCAGCGCACGGTCGATATCATCGAGGACCATGTGAAAACCTGTGAGTGTTCAGACTGCCTCCGGACCGCTCTCGCCGGTGCGGACCTGGACGGCGTCATCGACCGGCAGGACGAAGATTTTCCCATCGCCCTTCTCGCCGGTGTGGGCTGCCTCCCGGATCGCTTCGACGACGTCTTCAACCGGGATTTCCGAGACAACACACTCGATTTTGACCTTCTGGAGCAGGTCGACCACGTACTCCTCGCCGCGCCACTGCCCTTTCTTGGCCGCCTGTGAGCCACGACCCGACACTTGTGTCACCGTCAGCGAGGGCGCGCCGACCTCCGCGAGTGCTTGCTTGACCGCGCCCAGTCGATCCGGGCGGATCATCGCCATCACGAGTTTGATCTCGCCGTCAGTTTCGGATTCACTCATTCGTTGTCACCTCCGTTGGGGGAGCGACCGCCGTCGGTTCGGAGTTCACCGCCGTCGGGGGTGACCGTCGGGCCGGACGTGCCGGGCGTTCCCGGCTCGCCGCCGACGAATTCGGGGTAGACCGTGACGCCGTGTTCGCCCTCGTCGAGGCCGACTTCTTCCTCTTCGTCGGTGACCCGGAGGCCGAACAGCAGGTCGGCCAGCCCGAAGGCGACCGCGCTGGCGATCACGGCCCAGAGGCCGATCACGACCACGCCGACGATCTGCATCGCGAACTGCGTGCCCGAGAACCCGGCCGTCGAAAAGATCGGGATCAATGCCGTCCCGAGCCCGCCGGCCATCCCGTGGACCGCGAAGACGCCACACACGTCGTCGATCTTGAGCGTGTCGACGGTGAACCGGAACGTCGGCAGCACGAGCGCCCCGGCCAGCACGCCGAGGATGAGGCCACCCCACCACTCGACGTGAGGGACCGCGCCAGTGACGGCGACAAGCCCGGCTAGCAGGCCGTTGGCGGTCCACAGCGGATCCGGCTTGCCCTGCCAGTATGAGGATACCACCATCGCGGCGATCCCACCGCCGCCCATGCCGAGTGTCGTGTTCAGCGCGACGCGGCCGAGTTTCGCACTCTGCAAGGAGTTCTCCGGGCCGAAGATCGATGCCGTCCCGACGTTGAACCCGTACCAGCCAAAGGCCAGGATCAGCGTTCCCAGCACGGCCAGCAGCATCGAGTGGCCGGGGATCGGCCGGCTGTTGCCGTCGCTGTCGTAGCGGCCCTTCCGCGGACCGACCATGTACGCGCCCACCAGGCCGGCGATGCCGCCGAGCATGTGGACCACAGTCGCGCCCGCGAAGTCCTTGTACCCGGTACCCATCGCGTCACCGAGGAAGCCGGCCGAGGCCAGCAGGCCGTCCCACCACGCAAAGGCCTCACTGACGGGGTAGATGAATGCGGTCATCACGAACGCGACGAAGACGTAGGCCTTGAAGTCCATCCGCTCGGCTACCGCGCCGGAGACGATCGTCGCCGCCGTCATGGCGAAGACCGCCCCGACGAGCCACCAGACCCAGCCTGTCGGATTACTCCAGTAGGCGAAGGCGGCACCGATGTCGATACCGTTACCGTTGGTGGCCGGACCGACGATTCCGGCGACGCCGTACCCGAGCAGGAAGTACGCAATCACGCCGAGCGTCCAGTCGGTCATGTTCTTCATCAGGACGTTCCCGACGTTCTTCGCACGCACCTGCCCGGCCTCCAGCAGCGCGAACCCGGGCTGCATGAAGAAGATCAGGAACGCCACGGTCAGCCCCACGTGATGTTGATTCCACTGGCGACCTCACTGGCGACGGCCATCTACGTCACCCCCTCTCCAGTTACTTCTGACATTTCTGATAATCTGTTCTCTTTTTCACCGTATTCAGCAACGTTCGTGGTTGCCATCTCGGTTCGAGGCCAAGAAAGGACGGTATATAATTCCTTGGTTGAACGTGTGCTTATTTCCAACCGATAATAGGACATACGTCCAAGATTAGGTAGAATATATACTGTATAAGGTCGACGGATGGTCACCATTCAGCCGATGGAAACGAGCGGAACTGGACAATCACCAAGCCCGTTGAGCGACAGTCAACGGTGAGAAACGGGTTGAGCGTCGCGCGCACGCCGGTGCCGAGCCGAAAAAATACGCCCCCAATCGACTTAGATCGCGTCGGTCCCGCGATCGCCGGTCCGGACCTGAACGGCGTCAAACACGGGCAGGACGAAGATCTTGCCGTCGCCCTTCTCGCCGGTGTTTGCTCCTTCACGGATCGCCTCGACGACGTCGTCGGCGTCTTCAGGTTCGACAACACATTCGACTTTGATCTTCTGGTGGAGGTCGATGACGTACTCCTCGCCGCGCCACTGACCAGTTTTGGCCGGCTGTGAGCCCCGCCCGGAGACCTGCGTCACCGTCAGTGAGGGGGCGCCGGCCTCGGCGAGAGCGGCCTTGACGTCTGAGAGTTTCTCCGGGCGGACGATTGCCATTACGAGCTCGAGGTCGGTGTCGTCAGTGGCTGGCGACATACGACCAGACTCCGATCGGGTCGAAGATAAAACCCCTCCTAAGCGGCAGGGATCAGCGGTACTACAGCGCGTCGGCGACGTCCTCGGCGAAGTACGTCAGAATGAGATCGGCACCCGCACGCTTGATCGACAACAGCGACTCGTAGGCAGTCGCCTCCAGATCGAGCCATCCCTGTTCGCTTGCGGCGTGCAACATCGCGTACTCGCCGCTGACGTTATAGGCGGCGACGGGGTGATCGAAGCGCTCGCGCACGTCGGCGACGATGTCGAGATACGGCAATGCGGGCTTGACCATCAATACGTCCGCCCCCTCTTCGACATCGAGAGTTACCTCACGCATGGCCTCGCGGGCGTTGGCGGGATCCATCTGGTAGTGGCGGCGATCACCGAAGGCGGGCGCACCGTCAGCGGCGTCCCGAAACGGGCCGTAAAACGCCGACTCGTACTTGGCGGCGTAGCTCATGATCGGCACCTCGGTGAAGTCGGCGTCGTCGAGACCCTCCCGGATCGCCCCGACCATGCCGTCCATCATCGCGGACGGGGCGACCATGTCCGCGCCCGCCGCCGCGTGGGAGACGGCTGTCCGGGCCAGCGCGTCGAGCGTCTCGTCGTTGCGGACGGTCAACACCGGGTCCTGGCGGGCGTCGTCTTCGAGGAGACCGCAGTGGCCGTGGTCGGTGTACTCGCACATGCAGACGTCAGTGATGACGTAGGCGTCGGTCTCGGCAGTGATCCGCCGGACAGCCTTCTGGACGACGCCATCGTCGGCCCAGGCCCGCGATCCCTCGCTGTCTTTCGATTCTGGCACCCCGAAGACGATGATCGCTTCGACGCCGGTCTCACGGATCTCCTGAACACGCTCGACCGCCTGCTCGACCGGGACGCGCTCGTGACCGGGCATCGTCTCGATGGGTACCCGTTCGTCAGTCGTCGCGTCGACGAAGACGGGCGCGATCAGATCGCTCGCATCCAGCGTGGTTTCGCTGACAAGTGGCCTGATGCCATCCGTCCGGAGACGGCGCGGGCGGTTGGGATGGTTCATGCACGGGAGTTGTTGCGTCTGTGCCATAGCAGTGACGTTCCAGTACCGCCGTTGGACACCGCGTAGCGCGTGTCGCAACATTCTTTAGGGCACTACTTGATCTAATACTGAGATATGAAGTACGGGCATTTCGACGACGATGCGCGCGAGTACGTGATCACCGAGCCGGAAACGCCACGGCCCTGGATCAACTACATCGGCCGGCAGGACTACGTCGGGATGATCTCCAACACTGGCGGCGGTTACAGTTTCTATCAGGACCCACGCTATCGCCGACTGGTCCGGTATCGGTACAACAATGCGCCCCGGAACGTCGGGGGGCGCGGTCTCTATCTTCGGGACGCCGAGACGGGAGAATACTTCTCACCCACCTGGCAACCCGCGCGCGTCGACCTCGACGACTACGAGTGTCGCCACGGACTGGGCTACACGACGATCCGGGGCGAGAAGGACGACATCGCCGCCGAGGTCACCTACTTCGTCCCGCCCGGCGAGGATCTGGAGGCCTGGCGCGTCACCGTCGAAAACGACAGCGACGAATCCCGCAGCCTGCAGTTGTTCAGTCTCGTGGAGTTCTGTCTGTGGGACGCCATGGACGACATTTCCAACTACCAGCGCAACTACAACACCGGCGAGGTCGAGGTCGAGGATTCGGTCATCTACCAGAAGACCGAGTACCGCGAGCGCCGCAACCACTTCGCCTATTTCGCCTGTTCGGCGGACATCGACGGGTTCGACACCCAGCGGGACGCGTTCCTCGGCAACTACGAGGGCTTCGACGAGCCGGCAGTCCTCGAAGCCGGCGAGGCGACCGACTCCATCGCCACCGGGTGGGCACCGATCGGCTCCCACCAGGTCGATATGGAACTCGAACCCGGCGAGAGCGAAGAGATCGTCTTCCTGCTTGGCTACCACGAGAACCCGGAAGACGAGAAGTTCGAAGAACCCGGCGTCGTCAACAAGGAATACGTCGAGCCAACGATCGGGGAATACTGCGACCCGGCTGCGCTGGATGACGCCTTCGACGAGCTGACCGAGTTCTGGGAGGGGCAACTGTCGGCGCTGCAAGTCGAGACGCCGGATCCCGAGACCGACCGGATGGTCAACACCTGGAACGCCTACCAGAACACGGTCACGATGAACCTCGCCCGGTCGGCCTCGATGTACGAAACCGGCCTGACGCGCGGGATCGGCTTCCGTGACTCCCTGCAGGATCAACTCGCGGTCCTCCATCAGTTCCCGGATCGCGCTCGACAGCGCATCCTGAATCTCGCGAAGATCCAGCTGAAGGACGGCGGGGCCTACCACCAGTACACCCCGCTCACGGGCGAGGGCAACGCCGACATCGGCGGCGGATTCAACGACGACCCGATGTGGCTGGTCATGTCCACCGCCGCCTACGTCAAGGAGACCGGCGACACCTCAATTCTGGAGGAAGAAGTCGTCTACGAGAACGAGCCCGGCACGGAGGCCCCCCTCGCTGAGCACCTCCAGCGTGCCGTCGAGTACGTTCGGGAACGCCGCGGCCCCCACGACCTGCCGCTGATCGGCCACGCCGACTGGAACGACTGTCTCAACCTCAACTGCTTCTCGGAGAACCCTGACGAGTCCTTCCAGACGGCCGAACACGACGTCGAGGAGGAGCGCGCCGAGTCGGTGTTCATCGGTGGCCAGTTCGTCTACGCCCTGGAGGAGCTCGCCGAGTTGGCCGAACAGACTGACGTCCTGCCCGAGTCCGCCGAGGAGTATCAGGGCTACGCCGACGAGATGGCCGAAGCCGTCGCCGATGCCGGCTGGGACGGCGAGTGGTTCCGTCGTGCCTACGACCACTACAGCGACCCGATCGGGTCGAGTGAGAACGACGAGGGCCAGATATTCGTCGAATCCAACGGCATGTGCGGAATGGCCGGGATCGGTCGCGACGAGGGCAAGGTCCAGGACGCGATGGACTCGGTTCGGGAACGGCTGGCGACCGAGCACGGGATCGTGCTCCACCAGCCCGCCTACACCGAGTACGACAAGCGCTACGGCGAGATCACCTCCTACCCGCCGGGCTACAAGGAGAACGGGAGCGTCTTCTGTCACACCAACCCCTGGATCATGATCACCGAGGCGAAACTCGGCAACGGTGAACGGGCCTTCGATTACTACAAGCGGATCTGCCCGGCAGCCCGCGAGGACATCAGCGACACCCACACCACCGAGCCCTACGTCTACGCTCAGACGATCGCCGGTCCGGACGCCCCGACCACCGGCGAGGCCAAGAACTCCTGGCTGACCGGGACGGCAGCCTGGAACTACGTCGCGATCACCCAGCACATCCTCGGCGTGCGCCCGGACCACGACGGCCTCGTCGTCGACCCGGCGATCCCGGCCGACTGGGACGAATACGAGGTCCACCGCGAGTTCCGCGGCGCGACCTACGAAATCACCGTCGAGAACCCCAACAACGTCGAATCGGGCGTCGATCGGGTCGAAGTCGACGGAGAGGAAATTGACGGCCAGACGATCCCCGACCTCGGCGACGGCAAGACCCACGACGTTCGCGTCGTGATGGGCTGAGGCGGCTGCTCCCCCGCTTTGTACCGTTGACAACTGCACCAACGCCAGCAACCCACGACAGACAATGACATACGGACACGTCGATCAGGAGACAGGCGAATACGTCATCGAACGACCCGACACGCCGACGCCGTGGATCAACTACCTCGGCGAGGGCGTCTACGGCGGCATCGTCTCGAACACCGGTGGCGGCTACAGCTTCTATAAAGACCCGAAGAACCAGCGCGTGACGCGCTATCGGTACAACGCCGTCCCGGACGACCAGCCCGGTCGGTACGTCTACCTGCAGGATCGGGAAAGCGGCGCGTACTGGTCGCCGACCTGGCAACCCGTGAAGACGGACCTCGACGACTACGAGTGTCGCCACGGGCCGGGCTACACCACGATCGAGAGCAAATACGACGGCATTGCGGCCGAGATGACGTATTTCGTCCCGCTCGGTGAGGACTGCGAACTGTGGGTGCTGGACATCGAAAACGAGGGCCGGGAGACCCGCACCCTCGGGGCGTTCTCCTACGTCGAGTTCTCGTTCCCGGACGCGCTGGGTGACCAGACCAATCTCGACTGGACGGGCCAGATCATGCGCTCGCGGGTCGACGAAACCAAGGGCGTCATCGAGATGTACTCCTCCGCCCAGGAACTCAGCTACACCCACGCGACCAGTGCCGAGGTCGTCGGCTTTGACACGCAGCGGCGGGAATTCGTCGGCCAGTACGGCAGCCTGGAGGAACCAGCCGTCCTGGAAGCGGGAGCAGCCAGAAACTCACAAGCCACACACGACAACGTCATCGGTTCCTTCGAGCACGACCTCGAACTCGAACCGGGCGAGAGCGAGCGGATCGTCTTCATGACCGCGCCCGAACGGGAGGACGACCTCATCGCGAAGTACGACGACCCCGCGGTCGTCGACGAGGCGTTCGAGGCCCTGCAGGCGGAGTGGGACGACTATCTCTCGGCGCTGCAGGTTGAGACTCCTGACGAGGAGATGAACACGATGCTCAACGTCTGGAACCCGGTGCAGTGTCGCTCGACGCTGTACTGGTCCCGGACGGCCTCCCGCTACCAGGCCGGGTTGGGCCGCGGGATGGGGACGCGTGACTCCAGCCAGGACACGCTCTCGATCGTCCACGCCGTGCCCGATCAAGTCCGGGAGACCCTGGAGATGCTCTGGAGACTCCAGTTCCCCGACGGCCACGCCTGGCACCAGGTTTACCCACTCAGCGGCGAGGGTGACGCCGGCCTCGCAAAAGAGGACCCGTCGAAGCCGCAGTGGTTCTCCGACGACCATCTCTTTCTCGTGCTGGGAACCGTCCAGTATCTCAAGGAGACCGGCGACTACGACTTTCTGGAAGCCGATATTCCATTCGAGGACGGCTCGACGGGCACGGTCCGGGAGCACATCGAGCGTGCCATCGAGTTCACCGACGAGCACCGCGGCACACACGGCCTGCCGCGGATGGGCTACGCCGACTGGAACGACTCGCTGAACCCCGACGACGGCAGCGGCGAGGCCGCCAGCGTCATGGTCGCGATGATGTACTGTCGCGTCCTCGATGAAGTCGCCGGCCTCTACGAGTTCCTGGGCGAGGACGACCGGGCAGCCGAACTCCGCGCCAAACGCGAGGCAGAGATCGAGCGGATCGACGAGCACGCCTGGGACGGCGACTGGTACACCCGTGCCTACGACGACGACGGCCGCGTCATCGGGTCGGCCAGCGAGGACTACCAGCAGATCTCGCTGAACACCCAAACCTGGGCGGTGCTGGGCGGCGTCGACGACGACCGGGCCGAGACCGCGATGGAATCGGCTCACGACCGCCTCAACACCGAGTACGGCTTCGCGCTGCTGGACCCACCGTGGGAGGGTGAGGGCACGATCGACCGCATCGGCGGGACGACGACCTACCCGCCCGGGGCCAAGGAGAACGGCGGCATCTTCTGTCACGCCCACACGTGGTCGGTCGTCGCCGCCGGCCTGCTGGGCGACGGCGAACGCGCCTACCAGTACTACCGTCAACTCCTCCCGCTGGCCCACGACGACGTCGCCGATCTGCGGCGGGTCGAACCGTACGTCTACTGCCAGAACGTCCTCGGGCCCGCCCACGAGGAGTTCGGCGTCGCGAAGAACTCCTGGCTCACGGGAACAGCATCCTGGGCGTACGTCGGCGCGACGCAGTACCTGCTTGGCGTCCGGCCGACCTTCGACGGCCTCGTCGTCGACCCGACGATCCCTGCCGAGTGGGACGGCTTCGAGATGACTCGGGAGTTCCGCGGGGCGACCTACGAGATCGCCGTCGAGAATCCCGACGGCGTGGAGAACGGGGTCACGAGTGTCGAAGTCGACGGCGAGAAAGTCGACGGTAATGTCGTGCCGGCCTTCGAGGACGGTGAGACTCACGACGTTCGGGTCGTGATGGGGTAAAGAGGGGATTTCAGGCAGTCAGAGTGACGCCGAGAGACCACCAAGTAACCTTAAACGGAGCAACTCGAACGAGACATCGAGGACTTGGACGTCGTGGACGCCTATGACCGACTCAAACGAGCTTGACGCGAAACACGAGCGCAACCGCGCCCAGCGACTGGAGCAGATCAAACGCTGGGCCGAGTACGTCCGAACCCACCCGGACGAGGAGTGGGGCGAGCAGGTGAACACGATCGTCGACGCACAACTGCAGTCGGCTCGTCACTTTGCCGCGGAGCGGGCGGAGCGCGAGGGGTTCCGCGATCCGGACCAGTCGAGGAACGAGTGACTCGAGGTTGTTCTCACCGATTCAGAACGGGAAGCCGCCGTATCGCAGGTAGACCATGTCGAGGATCAACAGTAACTGGAACGCACCCTGGACACCTCCGAGCATGGCGTTTTGCTTGCCGATCGCGGCGATGACGCCCGCGTCCGGCGCGTCGCTGGTCATCTCCCGGTAGATCCGCAACTCGCCGGGCATCAGGAAGCCGAAACCCTGGACCGAGAGAAGCGTCACGATCGCCAGCGCGACGGCGATCGCGGGCTCGATCGCCGGCAAGGCATCGAACGTCAGCGCGACCCAGGCCACCGAGCCAACCGTCGCGACGCCGAAGGGCAGTTGCCAGCGCCAGTCCCGCCAGGCGTCGAGTCGCCACCCGAGCAACAGGAGGATCGGGACGGCGTTGGCGGCCGTGAACAGCGCGAGCCAGCCCTCGCCGTTTGCCAGATAGCCCAGGCGCAACGCCAGGGCGATCCCCGAGGCGATGGTCACCGTCGCCAGCGACGGGAGGAGGAAGGCGGTCTTGGGCGTGAGTCGCTGGAACACCGCCGCGCTCTCCTCCTCGTCGAGGCCACCGATCACTGGCCCGAGCACCGCGCCGATGAACACGTCGATACCCGTCCAGAGGACGCCCGCCATCACGTGGACGTAGGTGTGCTGTTGAATCGATGCGACCGTGAGCGCGTAGCCCAGCGCCGCCAGCGGAATCGCGACCACTGCGACCGCAAACGCCGGATTCGCTCGTTGTGCCATGCCCGCGATGGTCCCCCGTACCGTCGTTGCCATACGGGACGGCGATCCGGCGACCTGATGTTAATGGTACGTCTCCCTGCAACGGCGGCCGGTTTCTCCAAAGTCAGTCGGTACCGCCGATCATCCGGTCGGTTCGAACAGGTCCAAAGAGAGTACGACCCGGATCGCGTCCCGAGCGATAACGGAAACCGCGAGGGGCGTCCCGAGGACGAGCGTGAAAAACCCACCCCAGAAAACGCCCCCGGCCTGCCCCGCGAACAACGTGTAGAGACTCAGCGTCGCCATCCCCAGAGTCACCGCGGCCAGAATGCCGATGAGGACGGAGCTGACGCTGAACCCCTCGAGGACCACATCGCCAAGGACTACCAGCGCGAGCAATCCGGGAAGCACGAGCTCCGGATCGACCGGGAACGGGCCGATCGTCGGCCACGTGGGGAACGGCAGCGGCATGCCCCCCATGAGCAGGAGCGTGATCGTGAGAACCATCGCAGCCAGGAGATACTCGACGCCCCGAAGGAGTGCTTCGACAGCACTGGTTTGGGAAACAGCGGTCATCCTATTTCCAACTCACACTTCGGCATACATCAAGGTACGCTCACACGTTTCGTGTTGCAGGTACGGGCATTCCAAGTCGCGATGTGACGCCGCGCACCAATCTTTTTGCCTCACGGCGACGCGTCTTCTGGAGATACGATGACCCAGGACGACGCAATCTATCTCGACGCCGATCACCCGACGAACCGCCGGGTCGAGGATCTGCTCTCGCGGATGACCCTCGAAGAGAAGGCCGGGCAGGTGGTCGGGACCTGGGCCGGCGAGCGTGGCGAGACACTTGATATCCCGGCAGTCAGGGATGCAATTACCGAGCACGGCTTCGGAAGCGTCGCCGCCTTCGGGTGGGCAGGGGCGGCGGTTTCGACTCCCCGCGGGATCGTCGAAGCTGTCAACACCCTCCAGGAGACGGCGATGGAGGAGACACGGCTGGGCATTCCGCTGCTGTTCACCGTCGATGCCGTCCACGGTCACGCCTACGTCGAGGACGCGACCGTGTTCCCGAACGGGCTGGGCGCCGCGGCAACCTGGGACCCGGCACTGATCGAACGCTCCGCAACCGTGACAGCGCGGGAGATTCGCGCGACCGGCGCACACCAGAACTACTCGCCGACCTGCGACGTCGCGCGGGAGCCACGCTGGGGACGGGTTCAGGAGACGCACGGCGAGAGCCCGCGACTCGCCGCTGACCTCGCCGCGGCGAAAGTACGGGGCTACCAGGGAGAAGGAATCGACGACGCCGAGTCGGTCGTCGCGACGGCCAAGCACTTCCCCGCCTACAGCGATCCCGAGCGTGGCCAGGACGGCGCGCCGGTCGAAGTCTCCGAGTACGTCCTGGGGAATACGTTCCTGCCGGCGTTCGAGGCCGCGATCGACGCTGGCGTCGAGTCAGTGATGCCGGCCTACAGCGCGACGAACGGCGAGCCAGCCCACGCGTCAATTCAACTGCTGACGGACCGTCTCCGGGACGAACTGGACTTCGACGGTCACGTCGTCGCCGACTGGAGCGGGGTCAAGCAACTCCACGAGTCCCACGGCGTGACCGCCGGCTGGCGCGAGTCAGTCCGTCGCACTCGCGAAGCGGGCCTGGACGTGGGATCGGTCGATCACACAGTCCACGTCGAGGAACTCGTCGAACTCGTCGAGGACGGACAGCTCGACGAGGCGATTCTCGACGACAGCGTCCGGCGACTCCTGCGGGTGAAATTCGAGCTGGGGCTGTTCGAAGACCCATACGTCGATATCGAGGAGGCTGTCTCGACGCTTGGCTGCGACGAGCACCGTGAACTCGCCCGAGAGACCGCCATCCAGTCGATGACGCTGCTCGAAAACGACGGAATCCTCCCGCTCTCTGGCGACGAGACGGTCTTCGTCGGCGGGCCGAACGCTGACGATCTCGTTCACCAGGTCGGCGGGTGGAGCCACCACGAGGAAGCAGGGCTGGCCGGCGATACCGTCCGGGAGGCCATCGAGGAGCGGGCGGCCGGCGAGGTACTGTTCGAGCAGGGGGCGACGCTCATCGAGGAACGCGACATCGACGCCGCCGTGGAAAAAGCCAGTCGGGCGGACGTCGCCGTCCTGGGACTCGGCGAAGGCTGGTACATCCACGAGTTTGGCCCCCAAGAGATGCTCGGGACGGACACCGGCGAGTGGCCGACGCGCTCGCAGTTGCGGTTGCCACCAGCCCAGCGACGGCTGGCCGAGGAAATCCACGCGACCGGGACGCCGGTCGTCGGCGTCCTGCTGACCGGCCGGCCGCTAATCGTCGACTGGCTGGCCGACCACGCCGACGCCCTGCTGATGGCGTATTTCCCTGGCACGGAAGGCGGCCAGGCCGTCGCGGAGACGCTGTTCGGCGATCGCGATCCCGGCGGGCGACTCCCGATCTCGATCGCCCGATCGCACGGCGATCTGCCACAACTGCACGATCACGCCCGCCATCCACTCACGCTCGGCAAAGCCGAACACCCCGATTCCTACGACCCGCTGTATCCGTTCGGCCACGGGTTGAGCTATACGACATTCGAACGTCGCGATCTAGAACTCACCGAGACAACCGTCGGACCTGACGGGACGGTCTCCGTCGCGATGACCGTCGAGAACGTCGGCTCGCGGCCGGGCGAGGACGTGATCCAGGTCTACGGTCGCCAGGAGACGCCCTCCCGAGTACGTCCCGACCGGGAACTGGTCGGCTACGATCGCGTCGCACTCGATCCCGGCGAAGCGAGGACCATCGAGATCGAGGTTCCCGTCGAGCACTTCGGCTTCTACAAACCGGGCGAGGACCACGTCGTCGAGGCTGATACGTACGCCGTCACAGTCGGAGACATGGAAGCAGCGTTCACGGTCGAGTGAAAGGAGAGGGCCGGGTCAGTTACCACTGGCCGTCGAAATCCTCGTGAGAGAAAGGGATGGCGTCCTCGCCGGCGTAGGAGGCGACCAGGTGGCCGTCGCCTTCGAGGTAGTACTTGTAGGTCGTCAGCCCCTCCAGGCCGACGGGCCCGCGGGCGTGGATCTTGCCCGTCGAGATGCCGACCTCCGCACCCAGGCCGTAGCGATAGCCGTCGGCGAAGCGCGTCGAGGCGTTGTGGAAGACGCTGGCGGCGTCGATTTGGGTCATGAACGTCCGGGCCTTCTCGTCGTCCTCTGTCAGGATCGACTCGGTGTGTTTCGAGCCGTTCGTGTTGACGTGGTCGATGGCGTCCACGAGCGAGTCGACGACCTTGATCGAGAGGATGAGGTCGCCATACTCCGTGCGCCAGTCTTCCTCGGTCGCTTCCAGCACGTTGAGCCCCGAATCGGCGAGAATCTCTCTCGTCCGGTCGTCGCCGCGCAGCTCGACATCGGCCTCGGCGTAGCGATCTGCCATGGTGGGCAGGAACGACTCAGCCACGTCATCGTGAACCAGCAGCGTCTCGACGGCGTTGCAGACGGCGGGATACTGGACCTTCGCGTCGTAGGCTACCTCGACGGCCTCATCGAGGTCGGCATCGCTGTCGACGAAGACGTGACAGACGCCCTCGGTGTGGCCCAGCACGGGGATCTGGGTGTTGTCCTGGACGTAGCTGACGAACGCAGAGGACCCGCGGGGCATCAGCAGGTCGATGTGCTCGTCCATCTCGAGAACGGTGTCGACGGCCTCGCGGGCCTCGATCAACTGGACCCAGCCCTCGGGGATGGCCTCGACGTCCTGGGCTGCCTCGCGGATGATCTCGAACAGTTCGCGGTTGGACTCGCTGGCCTCGCTGCCGCCTTTGAGGATGACCGCGTTCCCCGACTTCAGGGCGAGGGCGGCGATCTGGACTAAGGCGTCGGGCCGAGACTCGAAGACCGTCCCGATCACGCCGATGGGGACCGCGACCTTGTAGAGATCCAGGTCGTCGTCGAGGTGGCGCGCTTCGAGGGTCTTTCCGAGGGGGTCGTCCATGTCGCCGACGCTCCCGACCATCTCGACGATGGAGTCGACCTTCGCGTCGTCGACCTTCAGCCGGTCGACCAGGGCCTGGGTGTACTCGCCGGCCTCGAGCAGTTCCTCGGCCGCTTCGACGTCCTGGTCGTTGACCGCGATGACGTCCTCGCGGTGCTCGTCGATGGCGTCGGCGATGGCTTCCAGGGCGGCGCTCCGGTCGGCGTCGCTGACGTTGGCCAGTTCGAGCGCCGCAGCTTCGGCGGCCTCGACCTTGGATTCAGTGTCCGTATCAGTCATCGTATGCTCCGTTGACAGGCAAGAATATTGTGCCCACCGATTCGCCGGCGGCAATGCGAGCAAGCACGTCCGGTTCGGCCGAGCCAGCGATCACTGCGGGGATGCCGTGTTCGTTGACCGTCCGGGCGCCCTCGACCTTGGTGGTGATCCCGCCGAATTCCTCGGTCGTGCTCTGGGCGACGATCTCCTGGACGGCCCCGTAGTTGCTCCCGACGGCCTCGATCTTGGTCGCGTCAGGGTCGTCCTTCGGGTTGCCGGTGTAGACGCCGTCGACGTCGGTCAGCGTCACCAGCAGGTCGGCCTCGATCCCGACCGCGATCGACGAGGAAAGCATGTCGTTGTCGCCGATCTGGATCTCCGCGATCGCGACGGCGTCGTTCTCGTTGACGATCGGGACGATCCCCCAATCCAGCAGCGTCTCGACAGTGTTGTGGAAGTTGGTGAATCGCTCGGGATCGTCCAGGTCGGCTTGGGTGACGAGAATCTGGGCGACCTTCCGGTCGTAGCGCTCGAAACTCTCGGTGTAGCGCCGCATCAGGTGGCTCTGACCCACGGTTGAGAGTGCCTGGGACGCTTCGACCGTGTCGGTCTCGGCGTCGACGCGTCCCCGACCGGCCCCGATCGCCGCTGAAGAGACGAGTAGAACCTCCTTGCCGTGATCGAGCAGGTCGGCCACGTCGTCGACGAGTTTGTCAAGTTTGTCGTCGTCGAGGTTCGACTCGGCGTCCGTCAGGGAGTTCGTCCCCGCCTTGACGACGACCCGCCCGGCGTCGGCGGCGAGTTCGCGCGTCCGCTCGATCTCTTCGGGGTCGATGGCGTCACTCATCGTCGACCTCGCTCGTGATCTCCACGGAGCGACGCTCGGTGGCTGCCACTGTCTCGGCGAGGACATCTTCGACATCGCTGTCCCACAGGACCTCCATACCCTCGATCGTGGTCCCGCCCTCCGTCGCCACGGCGTCGACCAGTTCTTCGACGCTCTCGTCGCTCTGCAGGACGATCTCGGCCGCGCCCTTGAACGTCTGGGCGGCGAGCGCCGCAGCGTCATCCGAGTCAAGGCCGCCCTCAATGCCAGCCTGCTGCATCGCCCCGATCAGGTAGAAGACGAACGCCGGCCCGCTGCCGTTGATCGCCGTCGCCAGATCCATCCGGTCCTCGTCGATCGTGACGACGGTCCCCAGATCGTCGAGTACTGTCGCGACGTCGCCCGTCGGTTCTGGCGTGACTGCGGCGGCCATCTCGCCGTACTCGGCGGCGAGGTTCGGCATCATCTGGACGACGGCGGCGTCGGTCGTCGATTCGAGCATCGACGTCGAGACGCCCGCGGCGACCGAGACGACCGTCTGGTCAGGGTCGAGACCGAGATCCGCGAGCACCTCGCCGGCGATATCGGGGCCGACCGCCAGCACGACGATCGGCGCTGAGGCTGCCGCTTCGAGGTCAGTCGTCGTCTCGTCGGCGACTCCCGATAGGTCTTCGAGTGCCGATTCGTCGACGTCACAGGCCGTCACCCGGTGGTCGGCCGCGGACAGCCCACGGACGAGCGCCCCGCCCATGTGTCCGCAGCCGATAACGCTGACGTGAACCATTCTGTTGATGGATCTCGGACGGTGGCGGATTTACCAACTGCGATTTGGGCTTGAGAAAGACGAGCGTCTCACCCGGCGTATTCGGGGACGTCCCGGTCCGCGACGAGCAGCTCCCGGACGACGAACTCGGCGATGGCATCGCGCATTCGCCGGGTGGCGTCCGCGGCACCGAGCGTGACCTGATAGGTCCGGGCCCCGACCATCGCGGTGTAAATCGCTTCGCCGACGGCCTCGGGATCGACATCGCGGAAGACGCCCGCCCCGATCCCGTCGGCGATGATGTCGGCGACGGTTTCGGCGTTGCGATCGTAGTGTGCCCGTAGTTTCTCGCGGAACTGGGGGTGATGGACGGCCTGGACACGCAACTCGACAACCGCCAGCGCGAACGTCTGGCGGTCGGACTCGTCCGGTTCGATCACGAACCGATCGACGTACTCCGCCAGTCGGGGGAGCGGGTCTTCCGTCTCCGTCTCGGCCAGTCGATCCCCGATCCACCCGATCATCTGGTCGACGAACGCGAGCAGCAGGTCCTCCTTCGTGTCGAAATGGTAGTGCAACAGCGACCGGCTCTTGTCGAACTCGTCGGCGATATCCTGCATCGTGAGGTTGGCGTACCCGTGTTCGCACAGCGCGCGATAGGTCGCGCCCATGATCGCCTCGTGGGTGTCACCGGCGTCCTCGGCTGGGGTCCCGGACCCAGTGTCACCCTGCGACGTCCCGTTCCCGGCGTCGCCTTCCGTGCCCATGTCTCCTCGGTCGGGTGGCATCCGGTAAAAGGTTCTGAAAATCCTGACTGACGCGACAGTCAGGCTTTTGTGCGCCTGTCCGTTAGCGGGGCCATGTCGTGGGGCTTTTCGGGCGGCAACGACGACGCGGACACCTTCGAGCACCTCCGGGAGGGTGTCGAGCGGCCGATGTGGCGACTCCTCGGCGGCTACGGCCGTGAGCAACTCCCGGCGTTCGTCCTCGGCGGGGTCGCGAGCGTGCTGGCCCGGTTTCTCGAACTCATCCCGGCACTGGTGTTCGGCGTCGCGATCGACGCGCTGTTCGTCGGTTCGCGGCCGTTCACCCTGCCGCTGCTCCCTGGGTGGGTGATCCCGGAGACACAGGCGGATCAGTTCTGGTTCGCGGTGGGACTGGTCGGGGCGGTGTACCTCCTCACCGCGCTCCTGAACTGGGTGAACTCCTGGGCCTGGAACCGCTTCGCCCAGAACCTCCAGCACGCGGTCCGGGTTGACACCTACGACGTCGTCCAGCGGATGCGGATGGGCTTTTTCGACGACAAGCAGACCGGCGAGGTCATGTCCATCCTCAACAACGACGTCAACCAGCTTGAGAGTTTCCTGACGAACGACCTCAACGCAGGCATCCGAATCTCGGTGCTGGTGATCGGCGTCGCGGGCGTGATGCTCTGGCTCAACTGGCAACTCGCGATCGTCGCGCTGCTGTCGATCCCGGTGCTCGCGCTCGCGAGTTACCTCTTCGTCCAGCGCATCGGCCCGAAGTACGGCCGGGTCCGGGCCTCGGTCGGCGCGCTCAACTCCCGCCTCGAGAACAACATCGGCGGCATCGAGGTGGTGAAGTCCTACGGCCGGGAGTCCTTCGAGCGCGACCGTGTCGAAGAGGCCTCCCGGGAGTACCTCGACGCCAACTGGGACGCCATCACGACCCGGATCAAGTTCTTCCCGACGTTGCGGATCATCACCGGGATGGGCTACATGGTCACGTTCCTGGTCGGCGGCTACTGGCTGCTCGCGAGTCGCGGCGTCTTCGCCGGGCCGCCGCCGTTTTTCACGGGGACGATCACGCTGGGCGTGCTCACCCCGATGTTGCTGTACTCCCGGCGGTTCCTCTGGCCGATGCGGCAGTTCGGCAACGTCGTCAACAACTACCGCTACGCGTTCGCGGCAGCGGAACGCATCGTCGGCCTCATGGACCACCCGGGCACCGTCGACGATCCCGACGACGCGATCGACCTCGGTGGCGTCGACGGTGACGTCGACTACGAAAGCGTTGACTTCCGGTATACGGGCGCTGACGAGGACTCGATCCGCGACGTGAGTTTTAGCGCCGAGGCCGGTGACTTCGTCGGCCTGGTCGGCCCGACCGGTGCGGGCAAGACCACCCTGCTCAAGCTTCTGGTCCGACTGTACGATCCCCAGGACGGGACGATCCGCGTCGACGGCCACGACGTCCGGGACCTCTCGCTGTCGAGCCTCCGGGAACACGTGGGCTACGTCAGCCAGGAACCCTATCTCTTCCACGGGACCGTCGCCGAGAACGTCGCCTACGGCATCGACGCGACCGACGACGAGATCCGGGAGGCGCTCTCGATGGCCGGCGCGATGGAGTTCGTCGCCGAGTTGCCCGCGGGCATCGACACCACTGTGGGCGAACGCGGCGTGAAGCTCTCGGGCGGTCAGCGCCAGCGCGTCGCCATCGCCCGGGCGATCCTCGAGGATCCCGAGATCCTGATCCTCGACGAGGCGACCTCCCACGTCGACAACGAGACCGAGGTCCTGATCCAGCGCTCCCTGGAAACGCTGACGGCCGACCGCACGACCTTCGCCATCGCCCACCGCCTCTCGACGGTCCGGGACGCCGACACCATCCTCGTCATGGACGAGGGGCGGGTCGTCGAGCGCGGCACGCACGAGGAGTTGCTCGCCGAGGACGGCCTCTACGCCAACCTCTGGAGCGTCCAGGTCGGCGAGATGGAGGCACTCCCCGAGGAATTCATCGAGCGCACGGCCGAGCGCGAGCGGGCGGGGACCGGCGACGACGACTGAGACGGGCTGTCGCCGGCCGGTTCCTACTTGTCTGTGGCCGACTTCGCAGAGACAACCGTCTCGTGTTCGATCTCGACCGCCGCTTCGTCGATCCCGAGCCGGCCGAACTGGGTCCGGACGTGGTCCTCGGCGGCCGCGATGGCGCGGTCGCGATCGGCGAACCCACGGGGTGCGGGCGACTCGAAGGCCACGTTGATCGCCTCGCCGTCGACCTGCTGGGCGGTTCCGCCACTCTTGACCGCGTAGAAGGCATCACACACCCAGACGAACGGCGCGTCGGCGTCGGGCGCGCCCTCGTAGCTCGGGGGCTCCTCGCCGGGTTCGTACAGCGTCCCGGTCAGTGCCGTCCCGCCGGCCCGTCCACGGATGAGTCGCATATCGATCGTAGGTGATCAGCGAGTAAAAACGAGTCGGCCGGCGAGAATGGAGAAACGACACTGTCGCAGAAAGGGGGTCTCTGTCGTCCAGCGCGAGGTACCGCGCTCGTCAGTGCTCGAGGAACACGAGGTGACCATGCTCGTCCTCGTGGACGCGCTTTGCATGTTCGGCCATGTCGCGTTTGGGCATCGGTCGTTCCCACTCGCAGTCCTGGCAGACAGCCACGTACTCGGCCATACTGGCATATCTGGTTCCACCAGTATAATACTGAGTCCCGCCATGGACAGTCCCTCACGGCTGAAACGCTCTCCTCAGCGTTCCGGTGGCGACCCCGAGACGAACGCGGCTGTCTCCAGGTCGTTACGATGTGATTCGATTCGACCCGCTATCCCACACCTAGATCGAGCTCCGCCAGCACCGGCAGATGATCCGAGGGAAACCGACCGTCGTCGTAGACGTCGGTGCAGACGCCGTGAGTGCCGACGGCCACGTCGGGCGTCGAGAAGACGTGGTCGATCTTGCGATTCGGCACCAGGTTCTCGAAGTCCGTCACGGATGTCGGCGGGCCGTGAGCGGGCTCGGCTGATCGGTCTTGTTCGCCACTGAGGGCGAGCGGGCTGTCCTCGCCGGTCAGAATCTCGTAGGGTTCCTCGCCCGCCACGCAGTTGAAATCGCCCGTGAGAACCACGGGTTCGTCCTCCCGCAAGTCCGCGAGTCGGTCGAGCAAGAGATGAGCACTCTTCCGGCGGGCGCGCGGGCCGTCGTGCGAAAAGTGCGTATTCGCGAACAGCAGGCTGGCGTCGGTCCGGCGGTCGTGCAGACGCGCCCAGGTCACGATCCGGGGGTGGCGGGCGTCCCAGCCGACGCTGCCCGCCTCGTCGGGTGTCTCCGAGAGCCAGAAGGTGTCGCTACCGGCGCACTCAATCCGGTCGGTCCGGTAGCCGATCGGGGTGTGTTCGCCCTCGCTCTCGCCGTCGACGCGGCCCCTACCGATCCACTCGAAACCGGGGAGGCGATCGCCGACGTCTGCGAGTTGGTGATCGAGTGGTTCCTGAAGGCCGACCACGTCAGGCGCGTGAAACCGGATCGTGCTCGCGACAGCCTCGCGACGGTTCGCCCAGCGGTCCTCGCCGTCCTCGGGGTTGTCATAGCGCACGTTGTACGTCATGGCGCGAAGCCACGCGGTCATCAAAAGTGGGTTCGAATGCCAGGGTAAGGACGTTTGGGGTCAGCCAGCGTCGTGGCTGGGTCCTCGACGTGATATCCGTGAGTGCCAATAGTCCAGAGAGACAGTGGATTTCCTCAATCCGTCCCGGTTTCGTCACGTGAATCCGGCGCTGTCTGGATCACGAGTTCGACAAGCTGGCCGTGCGTGAGGTCCTCCGCGAGCGACTCGTCGGTCAACCGAAGCAACGTCACCCCGTCCCCCGCGTCAACGACAGTCGCCCCGGTTCGAGTCCCGGTGACCGCGTTTTCGATCCGATCCAGTCGATCGAGGACCTCCGTAAGCGAGTCGGAATCGCTCTCGTCGTCACCGCCAGCCGCGGAACCCTCAGCTCGCTGCTCGTCCTCATCACCGTCGGCCTGTGACATCTCCTCGACGGGGTCGGAAACCGACGCACCGTCTGCGACCGCGACGCTCTCGTCCGTGCTTTCATCGGCGGCGACTACTACCGACTCCTCGAGGACAGCAGGGTCGAGCCCGAGATCCTCGGCCAGCCGATCAGTATCGATGCCTTCGGCGACCAGATCGATGTCGTCGTGGCGCTCCACTGTCGGCAGCGGGATGTCGGCGGTGTCGAACGATCCGCCGATGTCCGATCCGGCATCCGTGTATCGTCTGGAGCGAACGCGTCGATGCGTGGCCTCGGTAACCCACGGTGGCCCGGACCAGCCGTCGTCGTAGAGGGTGTACTGTGTGGCGTCGTCGGTCGCCCAGACGAAGCTGTCGTACTTGTCCTTGTACTGATCGGCGACGTAGCCCCGCTGATGGCTAATGATGACGTGGACTGGGCTCAGTGCTTCGACGACTGAATCGACCGTTTCTTCGGTCGGGTGGTTACTTAGCTGATAGTCGTGGATTGTACAACCCGCGGACCGCTCCGGGTCGAACGCACCGCTGGTCACCTGCACGAGCGTCGCCCCCGCGTCGTCCTCGATCGCGCCGAACAGTCGCTCGCTGCTTCCAGCGACGGGGACCTCCGGGCCCGCGATCGTGATTCGGCCCGGCCCGAGGACCTCGTCCGGATCCTCGAACGTCGTGACGCATTCGACGGCTGGATGATCGTATTCGAACGCCTCCCAGAGGGTGGCCACCCGACCGGCGACTGTCACGGGAGGCGTCAGGTCGGTAGCGCGAGCGAGGTGCGCCAGCAGGTATGCGAGGTGGACACCGGTCGAACCACTGGTCGTCGTCAGTACTGTCGAGCCGGCGGTCGCTCGTTCGACGGCGGTCGCGACCGCGCCGGTCAGCTGGTCCCGGAAGTCCGCGTTCGTCGCTGCCGTGAGGAACACCGCGTCGACCGACAAATCCGTTGCAAGACCCGGATAGCCGGCGGCCCGTCGCGTGGTAAAGTCGCCCGTTGCGAACAGATGATGGTGATCGTCGCCATCGGCGAACCGCACGACGAACCCGCAGGCGCCAGGTGCGTGCCCGGCGGGTACCGGATTGACGTGAACGTCACTCGTGATCGTCGTCCAGTCAGTGATCGGTTCTATCGCCGCCCTCACGTCGTCGGGGTTGTCCAGATCTGCGTGTTCGGCGTCGGTGTCGAGTCGCGTGGTGATCGCCGCGGCCGTCCCCGGTGTGGCGTAGATCGGTGCTCCGTCTCGGAGATTCGACCCGAGGGTCCGGTAGTGATCGAGGTGGGCGTGCGTCAGCAGGATCGCGGAGAGGTACTCGTCTTCTCCGAGGAGGTCCTCGACGTCGACCCCGGATCCGGAGTCGACGAGGATGCAGGTCGTCTGGTCGTGAATCTCGTCGTGGAACCTGACGAGGTGGGACTCTCGACCGTCGTGGGGGTTCGCGTGCTGGTAACTGACCTGCATCCCTCAGTCACACGTAATGATACAGCGCCAACAAGATATACCTTCGGAGAGACCACAGCAGCGAGGGTTGGGAAACAGGTTTGTCCGTCGGCCCACACTGACGTGATATGTCCGACCTCGGGGATTTCACGGAGTTCGATAACGACGACGCCGGCGAGCAGGCGTCCGAGGGGAGTGACGCCCCCGAACGAGCGTCGACCGACGACTTCGAGCCGGTCGAAACCACGCCGACGGGCGAGGAACGCGGCATCGGCGTCCTCTCGGCCGCGGAGGGACTGACTATCAGCGAGGACGGCGAGGACACCCGACTGCGGGCGTATGTCACCGTCGGCAACCGGGCGGACGTTCGGATCGGCACCTATCTCCTCGCGCCGTATCCCGACAGCACGACCGAGGAGCGTCTCTTCTGTCGGATCACCGCCCTGGAGTACGTCCGGGAGTTCCGGGCCGACGACGCGACCGAGATCCACGCCCGGCGGGCGATGCGCGCCGACGGCATCGACGAACAGGACTTCAAGTTCATGGCGACGCTCGAACCCGTCGCCATCTTGTATAATGATGATGGCGAGCTCCAGCGTCGGATGACCGACCGCGTCCCCAAGCCCGAGACGCCCGTCAGCCACGCCGACGAGCGGAGCGCGATCAAGACCGGGCTGAAGATCCCCGAGGACGGTGTCTTCCTCGGTCACCTCTCGGTCGGGGGCGAAAAGGTCCGGACGGCGGCTCAACCCCCCACCATCGACTACCGGCTGAAGGACGCCTACGACGCCGGCGACCCGCTGGTCTTCCGGCACACGCTCGTCGCCGGCGGGACGGGGTCGGGCAAGACCCACCTCGCGAAGAACGTCCTCCGGCAGTTCCTCGCCGAGGAGCGGTCCTACCCCGTCGAGACCGGCAGCGACCGGACAGTTCGGCCCGCCGTCGTGCAGTTCGACCCCCAGGACGAGTACGCCCAGATGCACGACGACGGCGATCTCTCCGACGACTTCCGGCGGCGGTGTGAACGCGAGGGCATCGCCTGTGGCGGTCACGAGGATACGGTCGCGTTCGTCCCCGAGGTCGGCGGCGCGACGTACTCCGCCGAGCACCACCGCGCCGAGCAGGTCGCCTTCACCATCCCGTTCTCGATGGTACACGACAACCCCTGGCTGATCGCCGGCAGCGGCCTCAACGACAACCAGTACGGCGCACTGGTGAACGTCCTCCTTCCGCTGTTCCGTGATCAGTACGGCCGCGAAGGGACCTACGACCAGTTCACCTCGTTCCTCGACGATCCCGCCCTGAAGGAGGAACTCGACGAGACCGGCCGGGTCCATGAAGCGACCTACGACGCCGTCCGCCGGCGTGCGCGTGGGTTCGGAAACATCTTCGATCAGGACGCCCGGCCGATCACCGATCTGATCCACGAATTCGTCCGCCCGGGCGGGCTGACGGTCGTCCCGACCTACCACATCAACGACTCACGGGCGACCGAGACGGTCGTGCTCGCGCTGTCGTCGCTGCTCGTCGACGAGAAGCTCTCGAACGACCCGACCTTCGAGCGCATCGGGGAGACGCCGCTGGTCGTCGGCATGGACGAGGCCCACAACTTCCTGACCGACGCCGACAGCGTCCAGGCCCGGAAAGTCATCGGGAAGTTCACCGACGCCGCAAAGCAGGGCCGCAAGGAGCGGCTCGGCCTCTTTCTCATCACCCAGGACCCCCAGGACATCGCCGACCCCGTGTTCAAGCAAATCAACACCACGGTCGTCCTGAATCTCGGCGACGAGGACGCCATCTCGGCGGTGAATATTCCGAGCCATCTAGAGGCGAAAGTGCCCTACATGGAGCAGGGCCAGCTGGTCGTCTACTCGCCGGACAACTCCGAGCCCGTCGAACTGATCGGCCTCCCGGAGTGTGTGACGAGACACGGGCGTGACTGAGAACAGTTCGATCAATAGCTGCTCTCCCGGGACCGTCACTAGCTAGCATATGTGAAGGTTAATGATGGATGCCTTCGAACAATTAACCATGGGCAGTAGTTGAAAACGGGTCAAATCCAGAACCCTGTTCTGGTGTTGATCAAACATAGATTATAGTTGAATTCAGATTGTTTCCGTGCTGATTCGGTGATTTCTATCAACGCTCATGAGAGGATTGTTGGTGAAATCATAGGCGCAGTTTCGAGGACTGTGTTGAGGACTTCGTCTCCGGACTGTGGCGGACGCACTTCTGTAGTGGGGGTACTCTAAGGTAGGATGTGAATTTGTCTTTGGAGACTCCTCGGTGGAACTCTTCAAGTATTGACGATACGTCTTCACCAGCGTATTCTTCCTTGCTGTGGCAAATCACGGATCAAAGGCGTCGTCTCCTCTGGTGCTTGTTTGATCTCGGTGAACTCCGCTGCAATTGATATCTTTGACCCGGCCGAGACAATCGTGCAGCCGTATCCGTGGTAGTACTCTTTAGAGGCGGACTTTAGCACTTCGAGGCGTCTTGATCGGCACGTCGGTTGAATAATGCAGTAGGTCAAGTAGAGCAGGCCGCGGCGGGCGGTCTGCTCAACGAGTCAGTCGAAGCCATCGTCAACGATGTGTTCGAGGTCGGTGAGAAAGCGATTGACCGTGTCTCTTGTCAGCGATCAATTGAACCACAACTCAGCCAGACAACCATGTTCTGAAGCTCCGACTTACTTGGACGAATCCCGTAGAGATCCTTGTAGTAGTGGGGAAAGCCACGCATCAATTCTGGAGGTTCGTGTTCTTGTGTTCGCTCCGACAGAGACAGAAGAACACGTTGAACTCTTCGAGAAACCCTAAGGAAAGGTACTCAAACAACGCTAACGTCTTGGTCTCCACGACATTGGAGAACGAGTCTACCGAAGGTAATCTTGCAGGTTCGTTGGCCTCATACTACCTCCGCGTTCACCCTGCTCTTTGGTGTAGTAATCGTTCTGTGGCACCCTCTGTGCAAAGCAAAGTGGGACTTTGACCGATTGAGAGGCAGAAAATTGTGCTGTGTTGAATAGCGGTACTGGCTGGTACGGTCAGAATTTGAGTTGATTAGGGGTTGATGCCAGTGGTCGCAAAATCGGTGTTGCTTTACCTTGGTTCAGAGACCGCTATTCAACACGGCAGCAAATTGATTGACTGGGTTTCTCCGAGTATCGGAAGTTAGGCTAAGACAGTCTCTCCGCTGTTTTATAATCAACACCTTCAGTTAATGCCCTCACAATAAATCCGATTTCAATATACATCGTATCCGAAAAAACATATCCTTCGAATTTTCCTTTGATTCTGTGATGTCCTTCACTAGTTCCTAGTCCCGTTATTTCAGAATTTTGTAGGCCTTTCCAAGTATATGGATTTCCTGTCGTATAGCCAAAAGTGAAGCCATATGGCGTATCAATAACTCTCTCTTCTTCATCCCAATTCCATGTGCTGTAAAGCGTTAATTTCCACTGAATATTACCAAGAACACTTATTTTTTCTATTGAATAGTTTGTATTATGTCCACCGTGTGCTGTCGGAGTTATTTTACTACTTTCATTTTCGATATTTGTTCCCAGATGGTCGGATATCTTATCAGTCAATGATTCATCATTCTCCGCCTCACGTAGTGAAGATATATTCTCTAAGTTGATTATAGACTCCTCTGCTATCGAGACCTCGCCATTTTTCCCTAACTCACATGTGACTAGATTAACCACATTATTTGTTCCATAATCTTGCACAATATGTTCAATTATTGATTTATCAACTTCCTCCTTAATTATTCTGCCTTCCGGTTCTTTAGACTCTTTCTTAGGTTTTTCTGCACTGGTGATTCCTGTACCGATCAATGCTAGCCCCGACCCACCAATTCCTTTGAGAACGTTTCTGCGGGTTTTCGAGTTTTTATCTCGCATTACATCTCTTTTTCTCTCCCACTATTAATTGTATTTTGATCTTATATTTTAACTCTATTTTAAATATAGATGAGATAGAAGACGATGGATCGACGCGAGCAGTTCTGAGAAATTCGAGAAGTCCATAATTCTCGGTGGAGACTGCAACGTTAAGCATCAGATCGCCATGGTTAGCTGAATGCAGGCATGTTCGGTACCACCTAACCATATTGGTGAAAGCGTTTTGAATCTCCGAAATTAGCGCACAGTGCATTCGTAATCACAATTATACTTGTGGATCCGGAGACAGTGTCAGGAACCAACGGCGTAATTGGTGAAGCCGCCTCCTTCGGGAACGGTAGCTACGCCTCGCTACCAACAGTATTTTGTTAACATCACTTCCCTCTGAAAAAGTGGATGATTTCAGACACACATGGCTCACAGTTCTCCTCTTTATCTTCCTCGTTCTAATAGTTCGTCCAGTGTATTCTAGTGATTCACCAGTTCCAAACAATCGTTCACTCAACTGTGGACTATTCTGTAAACAAGTATCGCTAGTGGGAAGGAAACGAATGCAAATCCAGTCGCCGGACCGAGAAAGACGATCTTCGAGAGTTCGTGTGCAACAAAAGCGCTCAGTCCTAACTCAAACCTGTACGGAAATGTTGGATTGCTAAGATACAGACCAAACAGCAGTACAGCGAGAAGCAAAGACGCAAACAGGAGTGCGAGTTCACGTGAAATACGTTCTTTTGGAGTGTTCCAAGCGGTAACACTCATTACAATTGCTGAACTTAGGGTCGTCGTCACAAAGGCCCCAACAGTAACGAAGCCCCCGACAACAAAAATAAGACCTACGTCAGCATTGAAAAGAAAGAAAGACAACCAGATCCAGATAGATCCGGCTAAGAAAAAGACCGGCCAGAGAACCACACCAATGATGTAGCCGTAGGGATATTTACAGAGCTGGTGATTTAGTAGAACATCTGGTACAGATAAAGGGTCTGAGGTGCTTACCCACTTATTGAGTGGATTTGACATCATATTAAAAGCTGTCGTGTTCGGGTAACTTAAAACCCTGTGGAAGCCCCCGCTACTGCTGATCCAGAGACGAACAAACTGCTTCATTTACAGCCGTTTACTGCCACGACAACTGCTCTTACCGAAATATTTCTCCGAGAACTTCGTCAGAAACACGAGTCGAAGACGCCGTGTTTCTGGTCGATGGCGCAACCACTTCCACGCATCACTGCGTAGAACAGGACTGCGGCTTCAAACTGAACGCCATGGAAATCGGAATGGTGTCGAACGTATCTTTCGTGAGGTAAAACGCCGAACCTCTTCGTTTTCAAATTGTTTTAGTCACGTCGAACCGAAAACAGCCAAAGATTGGCTCTAAAGCTTCGCTCGCCAGCACAAGGCTCCAAACTAAACACTACCGTCCATAATGAGAGGCCCATCTACAAGCCCATATCGTCGCTGACTTTGGAAGACGGTTTTGAGGAGGTTTCTCGCTGCACGGTCCAGTGCTGCCTTGACACACTTGTCGAGAATTATAAAATACCTAAGGAAAAAACACCGAGAACCACAGGAATTACTGAACTCTCCGAGAATAACCCGTCTCCCTCTGCCGATAATACTTTCACGCTGGTATTCCTAGGTATATAAATCAAGACAGCATATGTTCGAAAAACGTGCCAGCGGACGACCCCGATACCGGCCGGCAAACCCCTCCGGATGACTTGTATGTAGAAGGAGAGTTATCGCATAATCGGACCGTCAGAGAGGTCAACACACACAAATCTTGGTCGAGCGACGACTTTCCAGACGGTGTTGGAACAGACATTGAGAAAATAAAAGGCCTGTTGAACCAGTTGGCGGGTCAAATCAACGATGCCCATGATGGAGTCGAAGAGCTCTGTGGGTTCCCGATGATTGAGTTTGTACCTGACGATGATCTTAAGCCGGACTCATACTACGATTTTGACCCGATAGTTGCGGCATGGACGTACCGACTCATCGGTCCATCTGATGGATACTCACAGGTCAGTTGGAAACAATTAGAAACAAAGCTTGAGAATGACGCCTTTGCATCGGAGATTGGATTCACTCCGGGCGATACACCAAGCGAAAAAACGTTGCGGGAATCGTGGTGGAATCGCGTCAGACCGGCATTTCGAGAACATCTCCGCTACGAGGCGGCAAAGTTGGCTGTTCATGCTGAGGAGGTCGGGCTTGAAACAGCAGAAGATATCCGTGAAAACCTCATCGCCGACTGGCAGGCAGATGAACCGGAAATCGATCCAATTGGCGAGATGGAACAGGAGATCAAAGATGATGCCTACAGCATTCAAGCTGACATAATTCGAGACGTATGCTCATACGATCGGGACGACTCCGATGAGTGGAATGATGACCTGATTACTGACGCCGCAGCACACATGTGCAGACGCAACGAGTATGCTGAGCAGGGAATCAAGCGGATGGGGAGGGACTATGGGTTAGTCGAGGAGAGAGATGACGGCACTGAAGAGTGGAACGTCTTTACTCAGCAGACGTTCCGACGAACTGTTCGCAACGTTGAAAGAAGGAAAATTGATGGGTACTACGACGACGATGACACTTACGGCGCACGGTGGGTGCCGCCGCATGAGCTTGTGGACAAAGACCGGATTCAGGGTGATTTCCGTGAGGCTCTTGAAGAGACCTGGACTATCGACCCGCACAACCCTGACGGGGAGACTGCAACGTGGCATCTCCGGACGGAGAAAGCTATCGAACGCCAAGTAGAGTGGCTAAGGAATGAAGGTGTGATCGATGAAGGCGACACGTTCAATCTCCGGATCGACTACACCACGCACAACTACAGCAAGCATTCTTCGACCGATAGCGACCGTCCGATGGGCGTCCACAAGCAGACGCACCTCGATACGGGCTACGCTTGGAAAGAGATTCAAGGCACCATCAAAATCAACGGGCGGGCGTTCATCATCGCCTCGCTGTCCTACACTCCGCAGAACGACCAGTTCCAAGGCGTTCGGTACATCCTTGATCGCGCTCGGGAGCTCGTGAACATCGACACGGTTATGGCCGACGCCGAGTTTGTGGACACGAAAATATGCCGGTACATCCGGCAGGTCGGCTGTGACTACGCGATTCGGAAGGGCGCGACCGATACCGTGAAGGACACGGTCGAAGGCTTCGAGGGGCGCGCCGATTGGGACAGTAACTGGACGCTGATGAGCAGCGGGCGTCGGAAGACACACAACACGACGCTCGTTGGGCTGGAGAAGGACTTCAAGAGCGTTCCTGACCACAAGAAGAAGGACGGCGAAGAGGACAAACCGGACACCACGCTCGATGACTTCGGCGACGACGAAGACGACGGCCTCGATGACCAGCAGTTGACGCTGAAGCAGGTCGCCGAAGAGTCCCACCAAGACGAAGAGGAGATCGACTACTTCTGTCTCATCACGAGCAAGAACGTTGACCGCGCCGGGATCGACCCGGACGAGAACCCCATCGGCCACGACCCGGAAGGGTCGGCGTGGGGCATCGGTCGTCTCTACCGTGACAGGTGGGGCGTGGAGACGGCGTTCCGAGACAAGAAGGGAACGTTTGCCGCCAAGACGCGGTCGCGTGATCTCGGCTACCGGCGGTTCCTCTGGATGATGGAGAACCTGCTGTACAACGGGTGGGTGATGCTAAATACGGCGGTCGCCGCCCAGAGTCCTGACCGGGACGATGACGAGATCGTGGTGAAGCAGGCGACGTACCTAGACGAACTCGACCGGCGCGTCCTCAGTGGCCTCAGCCTTGATCTGGAGTTCCCCGACGTGGAGTTCGGCTGACGCCTGAGCCCCTTCTCGTGGTAGCAGAACGGTGAGCCGCAGCACTCGTCAACGGGCGCTCGTTCTCGCGTTTCGTCGCTGATCCTCCGCTGTCATATCAGAAACAGCGCACTTCTGAGAAGAGTCGTCGTCGCCAGTCGCGTCTTCGTCGATAATCTGCACCGAGTGGGTCAGTATCGGTTCCGGTTTTGCCCCGTGCTTTCAACTACTGATGGGCAAACGAATCCTGGTGCCGGTCGACGGCAGCGACCAGTCGAAGGCGGCGATCGAGTTCGCCATCGCGGAGTTCCCCGATGCGGAGTTGCAGTTGCTGCACGTCATCAACCCGGCCGATGCGGGCTACAGCGTCCAGGCGTCGATGCCGACGTTCTCCGAGGAGTGGTACAGCCGCCAGAAGGAGCAAGCCAAAAGCCTCTTCAGCGAGATCGAATCCGGCGCTGGCGACTTCGACGGCCGCTTCGAGGAGTTCATCGAGGTCGGCAAGCCGACGCATACGATCGTCCAGCACGCCGAAGAGCACGACGTCGATCAGATCGTGATGGGGAGCCACGGCCGTTCGGGCGTCACGCGCATCCTGCTCGGCAGCGTCGCCGAGACCGTCGTCCGGCGCTCGCCCGTCCCGATCACGGTCGTTCGATGATCAGGCGACAGCGTCGACGGCTTCTTTGACGGTCTCGCGGACCTCTTCGAGCAGCGCCGTCGCGTCGTCGCTCTCGGCGTAGACCCGGATGTACGGTTCCGTGCCGCTCGGCCGGACGAGGAACCACGACGCGTCAGGGAGTTCGATCCGGACGCCGTATTCCAGCGAGACCGTCCCGTCCGGGAACTGCTCGGGGAGCGCGGTCGCCAGGCGCTCCATCGCGTCGGCCTTTGCCTCCTCCGGGCAGTCGACCGGCTTTTTCTCCAGCGGGCGCTCGGTGACGGGTTCAAGCAGCGAATCGAGTCCGTCGGCGGCGATGAGTCGCGTCAGAACGCCGGCGCTCGCGATGCCGTCAGTCCAGATCCCCAGGTCGGGATGGATGCACTTCCAGGGTTCACCCGCGAAGGCGACCGTCGTCTCGTCGTCGCCGGCTTCGAGGACGTCGGCGATGCCCTCGTGGAGCAGTCCAAGTGCGGTGCGTTCGACGCGACCGCCGGCCGCCCGGACCGCCTCGTCGACGCGACCCGAGACGTTCGGCGTGGTCACAACGACCGGGTCCGCGGCGTCGGCGTTCTCGACGAAATACGACGAGAGCACGGCCAGAATGGTGTCCTCGTGGACGATCGTCCCGTCGGCGTCGACGACGACGATCCGGTCCGCATCGCCGTCGTGGGCGATCCCGAGGTCGACCGCTTCACGTTCGCGGACGTACTGGGTCAGATCGGTGATGTTCTCGGGGGTGGGTTTACTCGGCCGGCCGGGGAAGTGGCCGGTGACGTTGGCGTGCAGCGTGTGGACGCTCGCACCGAGTCGCCGGAGCACGGGTGGCGTTCCGAGTCCGGCGACGCCGTTGCCGGCATCGACGGCGACGGTCATCTCATCAAGGGAGTCGCCGTGTCCGCCGGCGTACTCGACCACGGCGTCGAGGTAGGCGTCGAGTGGTTCCTCGCTCCGCTGTCGGCCCCACTCGTCCCAGGTGGCCGGCTGGGCGTCGTTCGCGACCCGTTCCTCGATGCGTTCCTCGTCAGCCGTCGTGTACTCCTCGCCGTCGACGAAGAACTTGATACCGTTGTCCGGCGAGGGGTTGTGACTTGCGGTGATCATCACGCCGTGACGGCCGTAGGAGGCAAACCCGAGCGCCGGGGTCGGCAACATCCCGGCTCGGACGACGTCCGCGCCGGCGCTTTCGAGTCCCGCTTCGAGTGCGGCGGCGATCGCGACCCCGGTCTCCCGGCCGTCGCGGGCGATCACGAACTCCGCGCCGTACTCGCCGGCCGCGCGGCCGACCGACAGCGCGAGTTCGGGGGTGACTTTTGTCGCGACCGGCCCTCTGATTCCCGTCGTCCCGAATAGATCCATGGTCATAGGTTTGGCTCGTGTCCGAAATACCCTACAGTTCCAGGCCCGGATGCCAGTGGTCGACCCCGGCCTCGGCCTTCACTTCGTCCATGCGCGCGAGGAGCTTCGTGGCGAGGGAAGCGACCTCGCTGGCGCGCTGATCGCTCTCGGTCCGGAACTCGCCGGTCACGCGGTTGGCATAGACGGCACAGACCGCGCCGGCCCGCAGGCCGTAGACGTTGGCGATCGTCAGGATGGCGCTCGCCTCCATCTCGATGTTGGTGACGTTGACCTCCTGCAGATCCTCGACGAGCGTGTCGCTCCCGGGGGCCTCGAAGTCCTCGAACCCGGGGCGACCCTGCCCGGAGTAGAAGCTGTCGGCGCTCATCGTGGTCCCGAGGTGATACTCGTAGTCCAGACGCTCGGCCGCGGCCGTGAGCGCGGAGACGACCTCGTGGTCGGCGGTCGCGGGGTAGTCCTCCCGGACGTACTCCTTGCTGGTGCCCTCCTGGCGGACCGCGCCGGTCGTGATCACGAGGTCGCCGACCGAGACCGCCTCGCGGATCGACCCACACGAGCCGACCCGGATGAACGTGTCAGAACCTGCCCGGGCGAGTTCCTCGACCGCGATAGCCGCGCCGGGCCCGCCGATCCCGGTCGACGTCACCGAGATGGGCGTCCCGTCGTAGGTGCCGGAGACGGTCCGGTACTCCCGGTGGTGGGCCTTCTCCTCACTCTCGTCCCAGAAGCGGGTGATCTTCTCGATACGCTCGGGGTTGCCGGGGAGCAAGACGGTGTCAGCGACATCCTCGGGTGTCACGGCGAGGTGATACTGTTCGTCTTCGTTGGGGTCCTCACTGTCTCCGGGCATGTCTCCCGGGTTCGGCCCGCCGTGGGATAACTGTTGGTCGACTCGGCCGGTCAGCGATCCTGTAACGTGCCCGGGTGCATCGCCGCCGGCAACAACTCCCCGAGCGTATATCGGCTGATCTCGCCGTCAGCCTCGGTTACGATCGGAAGGGATTCCTGACAGAACTCCGCGAGCGTCTGGCGACACATCCCGCAGGGGGTGAGCCCGTCGTCCTCGGCGGAGACCACGGCCAGGGCCGCGAAGTCGGACTCGCCAGCACGGAGCGCGCCCGTCAAGGCCACCTCCTCGGCGTGCAGGCTGTTGGAGTAGTTGACGACCTCGACGTTGAACCCGTGGTAGACTTCCCCCGAAGCCGTCTCGAGTGCGGCGCCGACCGGATAGTCGGAGTACGGGACGTAAGCGTCCTCGAGGGCGTCCGTTGCGGCGTCGAGGAGTGCACGTTCGTCCATACGGCCCCTGTGTCGGCGAGGCACTTACGTGTACGGCTGCGGCGGACGCGACTCCGCACGACCGCTCAGAGGCCCAGCGCATCCAGGAGGTTGACGCCGACCCCGAGGTGGTCGACCACGCGATACCCGACGAAGATGCCGACGATCCCCATGATCCCCGCGGCGTTCGGCGGGGCGGGGATCGGGACGTCGAAGAACCCAAAGATCACACCGGCCACGAGGCCGGTCACCGTTGCGAGGACGATTACCTGGACGTTCATACCGGACGCACGGCCACTGTCGTCGAAACCGTTTCGGCTCCGGTGGGATTAATCCGATCACCGACCTACGGCCTCGCATGGACGACATCCTCTCTCGGATCGAACACACCGTCCTCGGCCCGGAAACGACACCGGCAGACGTCGAGGCTGTCCTCGACGACGCCAGCGAATACGGCCTGCGCGCGTGCATCCCGCCCTGTTATCTCGAACTCGCCGGCGAGTACGCGCCTGACGTCGAAGTAGCGACCGTAATCGGGTTCCCGCACGGCAACCACACCACGGCGGCGAAAGTCGCGGAAGCCGAGGACGCTGTCGAGGCCGGCGCGGACGAACTCGACATGGTCTGTAACGTCGGCCTCCTCAAGGCCGGTGAAGACGACGCCGTCCGCGAGGACATCGAGTCCGTGGTCGCTGCGACCCGCAAGCCGGTGAAAGTCATCATCGAGACGCCGCTTTTGACCGACGAGGAGAAGCACCGCGCCAGTCAACTGGTCGCCGACGCGGGCGCTGACTTCGTGAAGACAGCGACGGGCTTCGGCGGCGGCGGTGCCACGGTGCCTGACGTCGAACTCATGAGCGAGTACGCGCCCGTGAAAGCCAGCGGCGGCGTCGGTTCCTGGGCGGACGCAAAAGCGATGTTCGAGGCCGGCGCTGACCGAATCGGTGCCTCAAGCGGCGACGTGATCGCCGAAGAATATTTCGAAGCGCAGGAAGCCTGAAAGCGGCTTAAAAGATACTGGCCTGCTGGTAGACGTCGATGCCGTCGAGGGTGATCGCGTAGGGTTTCGTGGCGCGCGAGTGGTTGGCGTTGCGGATCTTCTGGATCTCGACGGCCAGGCGGGTCTCCTGGGTGTCCCCACGGACGTACTGGAGGACGAAGACGGCGTCCGTCAGGTACTCGATGATGCCGTGTCTGGAGGCGTATGGGTTGTCCTCGTTGGCCTCGCTGGTGAACATCGTCGTGACGCCGGCCTCCTTCAGCGAGCGCGTGAAGTCAAAGACCTCCGTCCGGCGGCGGGCCTGATCGTCGTACATCATCTCCAGTAGCGACACCGAGTCAAGCACCAGTCGGTCGGCACCGAACTCCCTGACAAGTTGGGGGAACTCCCCCCGGATGTTCTCTAAACTGTTTGCCATCTCGACGGGATCGAGGTCGACGATCGCGAGTCGATCCTCGCGCTCGTAGCGGTCGAACTCCCAGCCGCGCTCGTCGGCGGTGTCGAGGATGCTCTCGCGGCTCTGCTCGAGCGTGATGAACACCGCGTTCTCGCCCTGCTGGAGTCCGTGATGGAGAAACTGGAGGCCGAACGTGGTCTTGCCGGTCCCCGGCGACCCGATGACGACCATCAAGTGGCGGCTGGGAACGCCGCCCTGAATCATCTCGTCGAGCCCCTCGATCCCGAGATCGATCCGCGGGATCTCAGATTCGAAGGAGTCGTCGTCGAATTCGGTTTCGGATGGATCGGACCCACCACCTGCGTCGTCACCACCGGGTCCGCCGGCGGACTCCAGCGCACTCCCGAAGTCCTCGTCGAACAACGAGCCGCCGCTGTCCGCGGCCTCGAAGTCCGGCGCTTCCTCCGTGATGGCAGTCTCCGGTTCTCCATCTGGGGCGACCGTCCCGGTTTCTCCGTCCCGTGTGGCCGTTTCCGACTCTCCGCCCGGTGTGGCCGTCTCGGCTTCAGCCTCCGCGGACGTCGAAGAAGTCGTCGACTCGTCAAAAGCGTCGGTCTCGTCGGATGGATCGACCGTTTGGGCCTCGGGAGTATCCCGGTCGTCGTCGGTGGAATGCTCCTCGTCCCCCTCGAACCAATCATCGGGCGTTTCCTCAGTCGGGGAGTCCTCGTCAGTCCGCGTGGGGAGACCGTCATCGACGTCACGGTCTCCGCTGATCGCCTGTTCGAACCAGTCCTCGTCTGATTCGTCGTCGCTCATTCAGAGGCTCCCCGACTGGACCGACCAGTCTGTCCTGTTTTTGGGTACACTCCTCAATAACTCTGTCCGTCGGCAAGCGAATAGTGGCGGGGGTCGAAACTCGCGTGGCGACAGGCGTGGGCCGACGGTTCGGGACAGTACCGGCAAGAGATGAGACGATTTTATCAAGGCCGGTGAGCAACGTCGAGTTATGGAACTCGGACTCGTCGGACAGAAGGACAATCCGCGTGCCCGATCGCTCGTCGAGGCGATCCGAATGGATCTACAGGACGAAGACGTCTCGATCGTCGTCGACGAAGTGACGGCCGCGGCGCTCGCCGATGACCGCCACGACACCTACGGCGGCGTCGCCACGCCGGAGCTTGATCCACCGGCGAGCGTCTCGATCGAAGAGATCGACGATACCGACCTGATCGTCTCGATCGGCGGCGACGGGACGTTCCTGTACGCCGCACGCGGCGCCAACGGCACGCCGATCATGGGCGTCAACCTGGGCGAGGTCGGCTTCCTGAACGCCGTCTCCCCGAACGACGCGATCGACGCCATCCGTGATGTCGTCACAGACATCCAGGAAGACGGCGAGACACCGACCCGCGACCTCCCCCGCCTCCAGGTCAGCGGCGACGGGTGGGAACTCCCGCCGGCGCTGAACGAAGTCGTGATTCAGGGGCCCCAGCGTGGGCACGGCAACGGCGTGGGCACGACAGTCCGGATCGACGACGCACTCTACACCAGCGGCCACGCCGACGGCGTCCTGATCGCGACGCCGACGGGCTCCACGGCCTACAATCTCAGCGAGGACGGCCCGCTCGTCCACCCTGCCGTCCCGGTGTTCGTCGTCACGGAGATGGCCGCCGAGCGCCCGATGCCGCCGCTGGTTGTCGACGAGGACACCACGATCACCGTGCGCGTCGAGGACGCCGAGACGGCTTCGATCGTCAGCGACGGGCGGACCACCGAGGAGATCGAACCGCCCGCCCAGATCACGGTCGAGCAGGCCGATCAGCCGGTCCACGTCGCCGGCCCACCGCTGGAGTTCTTCACGGCCCTCGGGAAACTCGAGTAGGGAGCGGCGAAAACGGTCGGTCGGAGTTGGCCGCGAGAAGTCTGACTCAACTCGGCGTCGCCGACCGTTTGGCGGTCGTATACAGGACAGGTCCGGCCAGCAGCAGCACTAGCCCGAAGAACTTGTACTGCATGACCGACCCGAGGAGACTGCCATCGCCGGGCTGGAGGGCACTCCCTGGCGTCATCACCAGAATGAGGCCGAAGCCGATTATCTGCGAGGCGAGCGCCTTCCGTGATCGCAATGCGAGCGCAGCAAGGATCGACAGACCCAGTAACAGCAACAAGACGTCCCCCACGTTGTAATTGAGGAGGACGCTGTCGACGAGTTGCAACGGCACCAGTGTCCCGGTCATTGCCAGATACTCGCCCCGACGCGGGCTTGAACGTTCCGCTACCACTCGTATTAGCCGCCACCGTTTCGGCACCGCAGATCACCTCGACCGGATCGGTTCTCTAGATACCGGTCATGTCAAGCGGGCGGACCCAGCCGTACCACAGAACGAACATCGTCGCGAGGTAGCCGCCACCCCAGACGAGCATCCCGAGCCGGTCGTAGCCCGCACTGGCGAGGGCGTGATCCGCCAGCCCGAAGCCGATGACGCCGCCGACCAGAATCGCCATGAACGTGAGTCTCCGGTCCATTCAATTACCCCATCCTTGGGTCGCCAGTGTCCTGAACCTCACGATTCCGGTACCCCAGTCGCCTACCAATCCTTGCAGGCTGCACAGACGAGGTCACCGTCCTGGTACCACCGGCGGTCGATACTCGCGCCACAGGCGTCACACTCGGCCCCGGCAGGTGCGAACTCGGAGGTCGTCGTCGCCGGCTCGACGGCCTCCTCGGACGCTTCGTCGGCGCGTTGAGTCTGGGTCGCCGCCTCGTCGTCGGCGGATTCGGTCGCGGTCGCCGACTCCCCCTCGTCGCCCAGAAACTCGTCCAGGGAGGCATCGTCGCCCATACCGAAGCGAGTTCGCCGACGCTCTTAGCCCTGACGCCGCACGGGCCCTTCGCCGCCCCGCGGGGAGCCCCCGATAGATCGCCGCCGTCCAAGCACCCAAGTACCGGGCGTGTGAACTGCCACCATGATCGTCCTGTCACTCGTCTCGTTTCTGAACCGACTCGTCAGTAGTATCGGTGAGATGCCGTTTCGATTCGCCGACGTCGTGATGCACGACCCGATCAGCGCCGTGCTGGTCGGGATGGGCGCGCTGGTGATCGGACTCACCGTCGGGGCCAGCGCGTATCTGACCCTCGGCGCAGTTGTCGATCTCGTCTCACCGGCGTAGCGCCGAAAAAACGACGACAGCGGTACTCTTTCTGGCAGTTACGTCGCCGTCGCATCTTCGAGCGCCTCGGCCGCGAGCTCGATCGCCGTCTCCAGATCGGGGCCGAGCGGCGACGCGGCGACGAAGCTGTCGACATGGTTCATCGCCTCCTCGATCCGATCGGCGACTGTCGCTTTCGTCCCGGCGATCGCGAAGGCGTCGATCATCTCTGGCGTGACAGCCTCGAAAGCCGTCTCGAAGTCCCCCCGCTCGATGGCGTCGCCGATCCGTTCCGCGCGGTCGTGATCCAGCCCGTGTCGATCCAGTACCGGCGGCGCGGTGCTCCCGACGATGAACGCCACCGGCGGTCGAGCGGCCTCCCGGGCGCGGTCCTCGTCCTCGGCGACGCTGACACTCGCGTAGGCGGCAACGTCGAGATCGCCACGGTCGTCCGGTCGCTCGGATCGGCCCTCTTCGATCCGGTCGGCCGACCACGACAGGTCCGCCGGGTGGGCGGCGTTGACGAGCACGCCGTCGGCGTGTTTCCCGCTCATCCGGAGCATGTGTGGGCCCTGTGCGCCGACGTAGACCGGAATCTCGCCGACCGCGTAGTTCAGGCTGGCGTCAGTCGCCCGGAAGGTCCCGTCGTGATCGACGGTGTCGCCCGTCCAGAGCTGCTGGGCGACCTTGAACGTCTCGAGGACGCGCCGCAGGGGCGAGTCGCGCTCGACGCCGAGGTTGGCGAGCGTCGAGGCGTCACCGGCCCCGATCCCGAAGACGCCGCGGCCGTCGCTGGACTCGTCGAGGGTGGCCATTCGCGAGGCCAGCCGGACTGGATGAGTCTCGTAAGGATTGACCACGCCCGGGCCAAGTTGAACCGAGTCCGTCGCCGCCGCGATCGACGAGAGGGTCTGGAACGGATCGCGGTTGTTGTAGTGATTGCTCGCGAAGATGGTGTCGAAGCCGGCGCGTTCGGCACGCTCGGCCAATCTCCGTACCTCTTCGACCGGGTGTTCGGGAGTGAGTTCGATGGCTTTCATTGGTCTGTGAATTGTGAGTGCCGTGCTGTGAGTTCGTCGTCAGTCGGTGTCGTCCCGTTTCTCATCTCCGGTCACGCGGGGTCGTACTCGAAGTCGGCGAGTGCCTGCCGGACGAGATCGCCATCACGATCCCGGAACAGATCGTCCTGGCTGTCGTGGTCGCCGAAGTCCCAGTCGCGGACGACCGCTACCGGCCGGCCGTCGTCGCCCTCGCCCGTGACGAGGTTGGTCGCCGCGGCGAGTTCGTCGACGACGGCCTCGACGGTCGCCGTGAGTTCGCGTCCTTCGCGGTCGTGTTCGCCCCGCCAGTCCCGCATTGCCGAAATTCCGGCCCAGCCAAGTGCGACGCCGCGCTGGCCCTGCCGAAAGGGGCGTCCCGACGTGTCTGTCACGACGACGGGGACACCGAGCGCGTCGGACAGTCGCTGCGCGCTCGCCGATGGATCCTCGGGCAACAGGAGCAGGTCCGCGCCGGGGACGTTCGAGCGGTCGATGCCCGCGTTGACGGTGATGTGGCCAAAGTGAGTCACCGCCAGGATGAACGGGGCCGCCATGACGAGTTCCTCGCTCTCCTCGAGGACGGCCTGGGCGAACCGCGGATCCTTCCGTTCGCCGGCGATCTCGCCGATCCGCTCGGCGATGTCGTGGGCGCGCGCCCCGGGATCGAAGTCCGACAGATCCGCCCCCCTGCCTTCGGCCTTCGAGACGACTGTACTGGCGACCGTGAGGACATCGCCCTCCCGTAGGTCGACGCGCTCGTCGATCAGCGCCGCCAGGTCGTCACCCGGCTCGATCTCCGGGATATCCGGGACCGCGAAGACCTCCATACCCCGAGTCGGCCCGGAACCGCCAAAAGTCGCCCGGTAGCGTCGCGTTCGTCCGGCGTCGAAAGCCGAGAGACCGGACGGCCCCCTAAACCTCGGACTCGCGGTGGACAGTCACCGAGAGGTCGCCGTCGTTGACCGTCGCCGTCAGCATCGTGGCCTCGCTGGCCGGTGATGCCCCGGTGACGCTGCCGGGATTGAGCAGCCGAACGCCGTCGACGGTCGTATCCAGGCACTCGTGAGTGTGGCCCGCGACGCCGACGGTCGGCCCCTCGCTCCCCTCCTCGGCGACGATGCTCGCGACACGCTGTTCGTAATCGTGGCGCGATCCCGTGCCGTGAGTCACGACGAACTCGACACCGCCGAGCGTGACGCGTTCGATCTCGGGCAGACCGAGCGCCCGTGGATCCATGTTCCCGGCGACGGCGGTGAGTCGACTCGCCGCGCCGCGAACGTCCGCCAGCGCCGCCGATGCGTCGAAGTCACCGGCGTGGATGACGTGATCGGCCGCGCGGATGCGGTCGAGCGCCCAGTCGGGGATCGCCGGTTCGCGGGATGGAACGTGTGAGTCGCTGATGATCGCGACGTCCATGCCAGGTGACAGGGACTCGATCGGTTTTGCATTGTCGGCTCGCCGCCCCCACGCTTCATTGGGTGGGGGTGCATACGTCGCGACATGGACGAGGTCGACATCGTCACCTGCTTCCTCCGGAACCGCGGCCAGGTCCTCCTCCTGCGCCGGAGCGACGCCGTCGGCTCGTACGCGGGGCGATGGGCGGCCGTGTCAGGGCACGCCGAGGGCGACCCCGACGCCATGGCGCGAGAAGAAATCGCCGAGGAGACCGGGCTCGGCGACGCCGTGACGCTCCGACGGCAGGGCGAGCCCTTCGATGTCGTCGACGCCGAGCGCGGAACGCGGTGGGTCGTCCACCCCGTCCTCTTCGAAGCCGAGAGCAGAGGGGTCGAACCCAACGACGAGACGGCCGAGCACGAGTGGGTCCACCCGACGGCGATCCGCCGCCGGGAGACCGTCCCCGACCTCTGGCGATCTTACGATCGGGTGCGGCCGACGGTCAAGACCATCCGCGAAGATCGCGACCACGGCTCGGCGTGGCTGTCGCTCCGGGCACTGGAAGTGCTTCGCGACGAAGCGGGCATCCGGGCGTGGGGTGGAGAAGACGGGGGCTGGGATGACCTCGCCGTCGTCGCCCGTGATCTCCGGGACGCCCGCCCCTCGATGCCCGTCGTCGCAAACCGGGTGAACCGGGTGCTGGCCCGCGCGGACCGATCGCCGGAGGGAGTCGAGGAGATGGCTCGCGAGGAGGTCGAAGCCGCGGTCTCGGCCGACGACGAGGCGGCCGGAACCGCTGCCGAGCGGCTTCCGGATCGAATCGCCACGCTCTCACAGTCGGGAACCGTCCGCAAGGCGATCGAGCGCGCCGACCCCGAGGCGGTGCTGGTCGCCCAGTCGCGGCCGGGCGGCGAGGGAGTCGGCGTCGCGGAGGCGTTGGCCGACGAGCGAGACGTGACCCTCGCCGGCGACGCCGACCTCGCGTGGGCGATCCACGAATGGGAACCGGCGGCAGTCATCGTCGGGGCCGACGCGATCCGGCCTGACGGCGGAGTGCTGAACAAGGTCGGGACGCGTTCGGCGGCGCTCGCTGCCGCCCACGAGGGCGTCCCCGTCCTCGTCGCCGCGGCAGCCGACAAGGTGTGCGTCAACGTGGAGACGGAGATCGAATCCCTCGAACCCACGGCGATCTACGATGGGGCGGCTGATCTGACCGTTCGCTCGCCGCTGTTCGACGTGACGCCGCCGGATCTGATCGACGCGATCTGTACGGACCGGGGCGTGCTCGAACCAGAGGATATTGAGGCGGTCGCAGCGGAGCACCGGGCGAACGCCGAGTGGTCGAGCTGAATGTCGAAACACACAGGTAGATGGGCAACTGAGCGAGAAATGGTGGCTATGACGAGCAGTTACCCCCACTGAGCCCCTTCTGACGAGAACCTCTCCCGAGCCACCCTCTCAGCGCCCGACAGCCGCGCCACCCGTGGCTGACCCCGACCACTGCCATCGAACGTGCGGAGTACTGACTGGTACCTAACTGTGTAGGTGACGGATTCAGAGAGACGGGGCTGGACAACTGCATGTGATATCGACCGGTGGGCTCTGGCTCGCACTCGGCGCGATCAGCGCCGGTGTCGGGACGGTTGCGCTCGTGGTGCATCTGCGTTCCCACCGCGGGAAGCCCGGTGCGGACTGGTTTCTCGCGGCGCTTTCGGCGCAGGCGGTCTTCTGTCTCGCCCACGGCGTCTCGCTGTTCGTCCACTGGTTGCCGCTCCGGGTGGCGCTCGAAGTGACGGCGTGGCTCGGCTTCTGCTGGGTCGGCCCGCTTTTCGTCCTCTTCGCGCTGGAGTACACCGGGCGAAAGACGCCCGGGAAAGACCGCTTCGCCGCCGCGCTCGCCGTCGCCATGGCGCTGGTGACCGTCGCGGTCGTGACCGCACCCCTCCAAGACCTCGTCTGGCGTGACGTGGCGCTGGAACCCACCGCCGGGCTGGCGACCCTCTCGTACGGCTTTGGTCCGCTCGGCCACGCCGTGATACTGTTCGGGACGACGCTCGCGACGGTCGGCGGACTCCTGCTCGTCGACACGGTCGTCAGCTACGGCCCGCTCTACCGCCGGGAGGCCGCCGCGGTCACGCTCAGCATCCTCCCGCCCAGCGTCGGCCTCGTCGCGTGGCTCACCGGTCTCCTCCCGACGCTCGGCCCGACCGCCGTCGCCCTCGGATTCATCCCGCACGTCCTGCTCGACGCCTACGCGTTCGTCGGCTCGAACATGTTCGAGACCAATCCGACGACCAGACGCGCCGCCGAGCAGACGGCCATCGACGACATCGCGACACCGGTGCTCGTCCTCGACCCTGCCGACCGGGTCGTCGACTTCAACGCCGCGGCGCGACCGCTGCTCGCCGCGGGAGCCGACGACGAGCGCGACCGCAGCACCGCCGCGGACGGCCTTGCGACCGACTCGGCGGACGTCGACCCGCTGGGCACGCCGGTCGACCGACTCGTCGACGTGGGGCCGGAACTACTGGTCGACGGCGGGGTCGCCGAGTCGGTCGAGCGCTCGGTCACCGCCGAGGTCGGCGGGCGTCACCGGGAGTACGTCGTCTCGCGCTCGTCGCTGACCGACCCCGCCGGGACGCGCGTCGGGACGACGCTCGTCTTCCAGGACGTGACCCGCGAGCGCCGCCACGAGCAGCGTCTCGACGTACTCAACCGCGTCCTCCGACACAACCTCCGCAACACGATGACGGTCGTCGTCGGCCACGCGCGCATGCTCCAGCAGGACGCCCAGGCCGACGCCGTCACCGACGCCGCCGAGACCATCGACCGCTCGGCGTCCGAACTCATCGACGTCGGCGAGAAGGCCCGCGAGTTCGAGACGCTCCGCGAGAGGGGGCCCCAGTATCGCTCCGTCTCGGTCGGCGAGACGGTCGAGCGGGCCGTGGCCGAGGGCCGCCCCGACGAGTCGGACCAGGGCGACGCCGACGCCACGGGTCGGGTCGACGTGACTGTCGACGACGCTACCGTCCGGACCGACCCGAAGCTCTGCTCGCTGGTCGTCGAGAACCTCGTCGAGAACGCCGTGGAGCATAGCTCCACGAGCCCTCCCTCGTCTTCGACTCGCGAGAACGCACTCGAACACGTCGACGACCCGACCGTGGTCGTCACGGCGACCGTCGGCGACGACGAACTCTGTCTCACTGTCGAAGACGACGGACCGGGTATCCCACCGGGCGAACTCGCGCCCCTGGAGTCGGGCGGCGAGACGTCGCTCGAACACGGCGGCGGGATCGGCCTCTGGATCGTCGAGTGGTGTGTCACCTCGCTGGGCGGGTCCTGGTCGGTCGAAACCGACGACGGGACGACCGTCACCGTCCGACTCCCGGACGGGCGCACCGAAACCGTCTGATCGCGCGTGACCGCACCGTGACCGCGCCGTGACCGGGTCCTTTCAGAAGGGCGCCGTTTCGTCGGCGTCACCGCTATCGCCCGCTCCGTCCGCGGTGTCGGCCGCCTCCGGCCGCTCGACCGGTCCCTCCCAGGCTTCGAGGCCGCCGTGGAGGCTCTCGACGGGACCGTCGACGCCCTCGTAGGAGCCGACCAGACGGGCAGCCTGGACGCTCGCTTTCCCGTGGGGGCAGACCGTCACGACGCGGTCCGCGCCGTCCAGTTCGGTGACCCGGTCGGTCAGTTCCGGCGCCGGGATGTTCTCGCTTCCGGGGATGTGCCCGCGCTCGAACGCGCCTGGGTTTCGAATGTCCACGATCCGCGGGTCCGCGCCGTCGTCCAGCAGCGATTCGAGTTCCGAGACCGATATCTCGCCGTCCATTGGCGGACCGAAGGGGGTCGCGACTGAAACCGCTACCGCTCTCCGTATTCCGGCCGGTCCCGGCCCCATCACAGGTTCGGGGCTGCCACTGGGTGCGAAGTCAGCGCCGACTGGCGGGAACTGCGGCAAGCGAGGGGCTTTTGCGCGTCGGCGCGAACGCACAGATATGACACTCAGAGCGGGCGTCGTCGCAGTCCAGGGCGACGTCAGCGAACACGCGACCGCCATCGAGCGGGCCGCCGAACGCCACGGCGAGCGCGCCGAGGTGGTGGAGATCCGTCAGTCGGGACTGGTGCCCGACTGCGACCTCCTGTTGTTGCCCGGCGGCGAGTCGACGACCATCTCGCGGTCGCTCCGTCGGGAGGGTATCGCGACGGAGATCCAGGACCACGTCGCCGCCGGCAAGCCGGTGCTGGCGACGTGTGCGGGGCTGATCGTCGCCTCGACCGACCCCAACGACGACCGCGTCGAGAGCCTCGACCTCGTTGACGTGACCGTCGAGCGCAACGCCTTCGGCCGGCAGAAAGACAGCTTCGAGGCGCCGCTGGACGTTGCGGGGCTGGACGAGCCGTTCCCGGCGGTGTTCATCCGCGCGCCCGTCATCGACTCGGTCGGTGACGCCGCCGTGCTCGCCGAGTGG